>Ga0214545_1003340_pt1 | contig 30717 bp, 13 predicted proteins | sample CNSS4metaG_FD_160064 | JGI IMG/M metagenome (GOLD analysis project Ga0214545, IMG submission 160064) | Root nodule microbial communities from cowpea collected in UCLA plant growth center, Los Angeles, California, USA - CNSS4 | ecosystem: Host-associated > Plants > Roots > Nodule | place: USA...
AAATTAGAGAGGACAAAATTGAATCATCTTAAAAAATTGGGGGACTAAATTGAATCAAAATTGTAAATAGAGGGACTAAATTGAAAACAACCAATGTTAGCTTGACACGTGGCACAATCGTGACCTGTCATGTGACAGTACATTTTTTAAATAAAAAATCTCAAAGTAACACGTGTCACAACCATAAGATGACACGTGTCACAACCATAAGGCGACACGTGTCACAACCATAAGGTGACACGTGGCAGTTTATTATTTTTTAAAAAAAATTAAAAAATTTTAAAAAAAAATTAAAAAAAAAATTGAAAATTCCACAAAATGACACGTGACATATACGGAGACGGTGTTAAAGTTGACTTAACGGCAAGGACCAAATTGAACCTTTTAAAGAATTAGAGGACCAAATTGAACCTAAAAATAATAAGAGGACCAAAGTGAACCAACCCAATAAATTAGGCGACCAAAATGATAATTAAGCCTTTTTTGAAAGAAAAAATTAACAATATTAGTTTTATAAATTGATAACATGTGATTTGTAGTACTTAGAATAATTAAGATATATGAGTGATTTATAATACGGTGTACATCGTGTGTTATTATTCTTAATATATTTTATAATTTATTTTTATTCTTTTAATTCTAAAATATAATTAAAAATAAAATAGAAATATAAAATACAGAGATTTTTTTTTTATGTTTTTTTATATAAAATATTATACTATTTTTCATTTTTTAACTTTCTGTTCTTAAACATTGTTATCTCCTTTGCGTTCGGTGTATACTACACATTCTTTTCTAAACTCCAACCTCGAGACAATGCTTTTAAAATCACAATGATTAAATTTAAAACTCTTTATTTATTGTCAATTAAATTAAAATAGTTTTTACTTTTTGTTAACGTGATCTCGGATTTTTTGTATTTTTGGGTCTTTTTGACCAGTTATATGTAAAAATGAGTCGTTTGAAATTCTTTTGAAAAATATAGTTAACTCGTTATGGGAGAGGACCACATTGAAGGTGAAGTCGTCTTCCTCCAACCGATTTCATTTTTTTTTAAAACAAAGTCGTCAGACAAAAATACGATTTTTGAAATATGAGGATGAAGTCATTGGGGATGCCGGTTTCACTTCATTATAGGATGAAGTCGTCTTTGAAGATGCCGGTTTCACTTCATTATATTTCTGATCTCAAAATTATGACTCTTGCGTAGGTTATACTCCCACGCAGTAATTGAACCATTCATAATAGGCACACATAGACAAATGAGCATTCTTCATCCCATATACAAGCTCTTGAAGTCACACTTCAAGGACACAATGCATATTAATGCCTTGGCTCGACACACACTCATCAATGCTGGAAGGGTGTTAGAGAAAACAGTTTACACATTTCAGAAACCGGCTTCCCAAAGACGACTTCATCCTCACATTTCAGAAATCGTGCTTCTGTCTGACGACTTTGTTTTTTTTTAAAAAAAAATTGAAACCGACCGGGAGAAGGACGACTCCCCCATAACGACTTAATCTTGTTTCCAAAAAAATTTTCAAACAACCAAATTTTACAAATAACTATTTAAACATTTTAGAAAATACTTTATATAATACTAGCATAACACAGGCATTATCGCAGCGTATGTGTGTATGTATTTTTTAAATATGCATGATATTATATTAGTAGGTGATAATATTATAAATATTTAAATTATATTTATTAAAAATAAAGTAAAATATATTAGAACAAATAAAAGAATAATCACTGATAAATAAAGAAGAAGAGAAGAAGTAGAGACATCTGATTTTATAAAAAGTTTGTAAAAGTAACGGTCAATTTTTAAAAATTTAATAAATTATTATATTTAAAGGGTAAAATCGGTATTTTGAAAAGTGGAAACAAAAAAGAGAATCCTCTTTATATATTGTTATAGATTATTGACAGTTCATTTTATTAAAAATAATTTTCAAACTATTAAAAAAATTGTATTTTAGAAAAATAAAAATCTAATATGGAATATTTTATGTGACATATTAAGTTTGGACAAAGTTGACTATGAGTTACATTGATTTTAATATTTTATGCTATATTTATTTTTCATTCATCAATTAAAAAAAAAAAAAAACTATCACTTGTTTTCTCCGTTGTATGAACACAATTATGTTACTTTGTAAGATGTGACGGCTTTATGTAGCAGTTGAAAAATATAATAGAAACACATATTAGAAATAAAACAGACAAATAAACGTGTAGAAAAATTAATAATTTTTGTTATTAATTATCTGTACAGATTGAAAAAACAATTATTGAAGAATAAAATATGAAAAAAATTACACAAATGTGATCAAATTTTTTCAACAATCGATGTTTTGAATTTTGAATTTTGAAAAATAAATGTTCTCTTTTTCCTTATAGTGTCTAGAAACGTAAACAGATCTCAGCCCTCCACGTTAGGAAATCAGATCATCGAACGTGGGAGAGTGGGTGAGAGTACGAACTGTATCCAGACGCACCGAAGAGGGTGTCAGTTTTTTCTTCTTCCTTGTTCGGCTAACCTTATCCTTTTATGTTCTGATTATTTGAAAGTAAAATATTTAACTATTCAATAAAATAATAGTAAAAGTAAACAAATTGATTTAATATTTATGCAAAATAATAAAATCCAAGAACATTAAATGTGTAATCTCATTAATTATTATCATTTTTATCAAAATAAGTTATTTTATAATATTAATGAACTTTAACTTTTACATTCGTTTCAATTTATTATTTTTTTTGAGTTTAAAGGAAGTGTAAGATAATTTTTTGATAACTAGTTAAATGAGTAATAATGTTTTCAATGATATCTATGGATGTACATATTTTAAAATTGTGTAAGTTTACTAATAATAAAAGAACTACAGATAATATAATGAAATGTATAATCTATAATAATTTAAAATTAAAATGAAAATGATTCTCTTAGATTATAAGAAATAAATAAACTGGAATTTGAGTTACTAACTCAATTTCTAGGAGCATAACTTGAATGAAATTTAGTCATTTTTTTTCCCAATTCAACCAACTTTATTCGAATATTCAACAGTTATCGTTAATTAGTATGAACTGGAAAAGGTTATTAGGTGGAATAATGAGCAAATTTATAATATTTTAAAAACTTCAAAGTATTTTCAATATATTACATAATACTATTTATAAAATAAACCATAAAATTAGTTTTCTAGTACATTTTTCATAAAGTTTACATTCTTATTATAAATTCATTAATTTTAAAATCCATAAATTCATCATTCAGTCTAATTTTAGTTATATTATACTAAACAAAATCTAACTCAATTCAATAATTTAACCTAAGTCAAAAAAATAAATATATCAGGTGCAACCACGAGAGGAAAATGACATTCATGGCCACTTAATTTCTTGACTTTTGAGTGTTCACACACACTCATTTCTCAGAGCTTTGTTTGGTCAACATCTGCAACAAAATTTAACCTTAATCACTGCTACTAATGGTTTCTTTGCTCTTAAATCAGACTCCAACAGTTTGAAACTGCTTGGAACTTACCTATAATATTAGTTTATCTTTAAATCAAAGTTAAAAAAGTCACATAACACATTTTATCCTCACTAATTCATTACTTAATAATGCTCAGATTTATCCTTGTTTCATCTCTTTCATCCCCATTTTCTCATTTTGACCCAGATGATCAACAATTGAACTTTCCCTTTGAAGATTCCTGCACCTTTAATGCTGTAGAATGAATATATATATATATATATATTATGTTTAGAAATATTCTGATGGTTAAGCTTTGAACCAGTTAAGTGTTGTTATTATAATGTGATGAGGTGTGTAATGTTGTAGAATTTGTTTTAATTTAATGGCAACCATACCCGTTGGACCTAATAATAATAAATAGACCAATTCATGGTAAAACGTTACCTACCTCATGTGATATTTAACTCTCTCTGATTCTTATTTTTTGATGTTAGAAAATAAACATAGTTTGAAATGAAGTGTTATAGTATAGTCAATGTTACAGGGTTATGACAGGGATCTATGCTGGCAAAGCTACTACTTCTCAAGATTTCATCACTTATAACGTTCTTCTTCGGCAATAGTAGCTTTCACTTGCTCTCCAATTTGGAAGGACCCAAATACATGTGGAAAACACGAGTCTATGAATTAGGGTTTGTTCTTTGCTCCTTCACCACACATTTTATTCACCTTTTGTTGCTTTTATTTTCAAACTGTATTAACACCACTTCTTTAATATAATTCATTTTACTTTATTAAAAGTTGTAAAATTAGTAAAAAGAAAATGAGAGGTAGAGTTCATCATAATTTGTGATTTTCAATATGTTTTGATTTATATACAAATATAGGTTAAATATGTTTTTATCCTTTAACTTTTAATGAAAATTGAAATTAGTCCATCTTCGAAACTTTGGACTAATTTAGTCCACTGTCTTTAAAAACTATGTGAATTTAGTCATTTTAACAAAATTTTGTTAAGTTTATTTGACGTTTTAAATGCGTTTCACAACTAAACATTGAAGCAAAAATAAGTTAAACAAGATAAACAACTAAAGTACTACCATGAAATGTGTTTGAATGTCAAATAAATTTTAAAAGAATTTGGTTAAAAGGACTAAATACACATATTTTTAAAGTTGGGAGACTAAATTAGTCTAAAGTTTCAACGAAGAACTATTTCCAATTTTTATTAAGAGTTAAATGACAAAAACATATTTAACCTTAAAAATATATATTAAAAAAGGGTTGCCAGTACTTTTTTTCTTCTTCTTGGTCAATAATTTAGACAATGTACAAGTCATTGATATATGTGAAACCAGACTTGTTTAATATAACTGATATTAGATTTCAGGTGCTATAAGTTAGATTGAGATTGAGTTTTATGAATGAAAAATATATTGCTGATTAAGAAAACATATTATTAAAAGTGATTAATTGTTGTGTTCTTTAATGGATTGATAATCATTTTATTTTGACAAAAATAGGTATTGGTTTCTATATTTTAACATTTTATTAACTATCGTTTTAATTTCCATGTGGTTTTTCTGTAACATCTTAATCCAATTTTATTAATTACGAGAAGTGAATGTAATTAATAATTAGAAAAATATAAAAGCAAAAGCTGGGTTTGAAAATAGAAACTGAAAATGAATTTTGACCCTAGTTTGAAAAGCCTAAAAGATTTTAGAATTTTGTTTTGGGTGGCACGAAGGCACCGTGTGTGCTCATTTTGATGCCGACAGTCTCCAAAAAAGTTTCTATATTACTCCATTTCAATCAACAAAATTGTCATTATGTTCATGTCTTCATTCCCTGCTTAATCATTATTTCCACACTCATGCCCAACATGACTATCTAATTAACACAACGTTTTCAACAACACATGAGTTAACCACAATTTATTTATATATATATATATATATATATATATATATATATATATATATATATATATATATTAAAAAAATCATGATAATGAATGTCACTCACCTTGAATATTTCATCTCTTGGATTGTGTATATTTCTATTATCTTTTAAATGTTTTTGGATAGTGGATGTTTGAGAAAATATTTTATTTTGGTTTATGCTGCTTTGTGAAAAAAATATACAGGTTTAAATGTGAGAATTACAATAAAACAGAAAAATTATTTAAAAAAAAGCAGTAGAATAGGCTTCGATTATGACCAAGACCAAAGCAAAAAGGGACTCTATGACCTCGGTTCACTAGGACCCGAGGCAGAAAATCAATCTTATGGCTTCGAATTTTTTACAACCAAAGTATAAAAGGGACTCTATGGACTCGGGTAACAACCGAGGCCAAAAAACCTCTTTTGGCCTCGTCCCAATATGCCTCGGTTCCAAACCCGAGGCAAAATGAGGAAAAGAACCGTTGTCAAATTCTCTTTCTGCACTGATGTAAGTGTTTTGGTATATTAAATAAGTTTTATATCATTTAAAAACTAAGGTCAAAAATAGTTTAAATATTCTTTTTTTTCATCAATTTTTTAAACACAAAATCCTAATGAAATTCTACGCATTACGGTGAAGAATATCTTAAGATTAAATATAAATTTATAAGTTACTTTCGTATAAAAGGAGATCCTGAAGTCCCAATTGGTTTTTAAGGTATATCTAAATCAAAACTATTTTATTTAGTGTAAAGTAAGGGTCATGTGATTGTCCCCACACTTTTTTTCTTGTTTTCTTGTTTTTGATGTAGAAAAAGGAAAATGATGTTTGAAATTTGATTACTCCGACGCTTGATGATAAGTATGGGCTACTACACTTCCTTATTGTGGTCCTACTCTCATATACCTTAACTCCGCTTCATAACTTTAAAGGTGATGAACTTTGTAAGAAACTTTAATATATATGATTCCTTTGATTCATAAAAAACAAAACCAATTCCCATCAGTTACACCTTATCTCCTCTTTATTTGATACCAACATGATTTCCTCATGTACGTGTGTGAATGTGACTTTTTCATCCTCTCCTCAATATAATTATAATATAATGACAACAACAGCTATATACAAATAAAATAAAATAAATAATAATAATAATAATAATAATAAGGTTTGTATTACCATCACTGATATAAACCGAGAATGATATAGAGTTTTGTATTTTTTGTCTGTTTGGTATATCACAAAATGAGAAAGAGATTTTTTTCAGGTGTAACTACCAATCAGGGGCACTTTCATAATTTTTTTCTTGGTCTTTGTTTAATGTTTGAATGTTATAAAAATCAAAAGCTAAGATGTAAAGAGACATTTGACGCTTTAGAGAAGGTTCTAGTCCAACAAGTACTTGTGTGATATTTTGTTTCTGCTGTTAAGGATATTTACTAATTTATCTTTTCTATATTTTCTTTTTCCTAGTTCAAAATTACTTTAATCAAGATTTGAATTTTCGTAACGTTACTTTCAATATAAAATTAATTCTATTTAGAAGAAACTCGTTATTTTCATTTCTGCTGCTGGTTTTAACAAACAATTAAACTCTAATCAAATATGTTAAATAGACGCAACTATTTCTTCATCGGATTTCATTATTATAGTATTATTACAATCTTTTCTGACGTTTGATTTATATGGTTTAACTGGCCAAAATTTGAGCATAATTACTAAAAAACTATAATTACAATTTTGATTTTGTGATTTTAGTCTTACATACTTACTCAACGGGATCTTGACTAATATTTTTTAGAAAATCAAAATAATATATTTAAAATATATAAAATTTAATTATTGTTATTAATACAATAAAAAAGACATAATTTAAAATAAAAATAACTATAAAAAAATCAAACATGTCTACAAAATTATTTTTCATTTCTTTATATATATATATATATATATATATATATATATATATATATATATATATATATATATATATATATATATATATATATAATTATGGTTTCTTAACTTAAAAATCCACAATAAACCAAATTCTTAATTTTAAATGTAAATTTTGTATATTTTAATGATATAATTAGTGAATATCTTAGGTTTATAATTTAATTAAAAAAAAACATATACAAATTTGAGTAACAAATACAAATTAAATATTTTTATAATCTAAACAGTAATATGAGGCATAAGTCACTTATTTAAATAGACTTACATTGCGTGTTACTACTATTACATGAAAAATTTACTAAAAAGAAAAAAAAAAGAAGAAATTGAAAAAATCATAAAAACACACCGAACCTTGATAAAATTATATTACACATATAGCCAAAAAATACTTATTATGAAAAAAATTAAATATATAAATGGAATACGTTCCAATAATCAAATTCATCAACATATAGTGAAATTTATCATTAATTAACTCTCTCACATTTCAAAAAAAATAAAATAAAACTCATTATTGTTTTTTAGTGAGTCATTTCTTATAAGCACATTACTTTATTCATTTTAATTATTAGTTAATTCACAAAATTTAATGTTTTTAACATATTATCATGTCAAAGTGAGCTAACCTGCCTTCAAGGGTTGGCTTACCACAGGGTGAAATAAAAATGAGTGAGTTTAATTCGACTCACTTTTTGGTGTGTCAAAATTTTTGTAACCCGACTCGATCCACCATGAGTTGGTGGGTTACTAGTTTGACCAACTAAAGGATGTTTTGTACTTCCAAATTATTCTTACCAAAAAGAGCTTGAACCTTCTTAGGTGAGGAGGAAGGACTACATCGTAAGCTCATGATAAGAGGATGGAAGATCCTCCTACAGAAGATTCTTCGACGCTCAAATCAGTAAGAGCATGAGTAAATTTATTATGGATTACATATGTTTTTAGTGTCTAAACTTGGACGTGAAATTAAAATTCGTCCTTGTTTGAAACTTTGATCCTAACATTCAAAATGAATGGATATGGTCCATTTAACCCAATGATATTAATTTTTTTATGTATTAACCAACATTCCAAGTTGTCATTTGAGCTAGAATTTATCAAATGGTATAAACAATCTAAACACCAACCCAAAACACCACTTGACATGTTAAAGAAAATTAACGCAATAAGATTAAAAAGACCATATCAATTCATATTTAAAGTTTGAGGACCAAATGTATCAAAGTTTAGAACAAGGAAGAATTTCAATTTCGCATTAAAGTTTACTAAAAACATATTTAACTCATTTATAATATGTGAATAGATAAGGGAAAATATGATACTTCCTACGAGAATGTTCTTCTTCTATAGGTGGACCTAAAATATAAATATAGATTGATATGATTATAATGTTGATGGGCATGATATTGGTCATTATATAATATAAAGTTGTAGAATCATAATTAGTGCCTATGGCTACATTTATTATAGGATAATTAAGACATATCGGGGAAATATTATTTCGATATTCTTATCATATTACGCTTGATCAGGGGAGGTAAGCTCCCCAAGCTCAGAACTTTATATAAGTGAACAAGTTCAAAAGTGGTATGTGCTTGATAACTGAATTGGAGTGGTACTCATCCATAGTTAGATAAGAACTTGGACAATGGTGAGTTTGTATCGACAACTAGGCTTTGAGTGTTTCGTAGTCACATTATACTTGTCATTTATATAGGGTGGAACATTAATGAGAGGTTTTACGTCTTGTTCTTCACATTTGAACGTGTCAACTAATGGCCTTTAGATATTCACCATGTCAGCGAGTGGGACCAATGCATCATTACTTGAAGTGACGTATTTGTTCTTGGAGAGTTTTTTGTATAACCTTTTCACTTCTCTTGTAACGTTTAAATATCGTTTCATTTTCCCCTTATTTTAGAAACCTTAAAAAGTTTCAACTTTTTGGGCTTTTCAACTAGCAGTCATTTTTGTCGCGTCGAACCTTCATTATCATTTTTTAGGTAAGTTCACAATGTTTATTTCTTTGTTTGATTCCTCCTTTGAAAAGCCTTCCTTAATGGAATAAGATTTTGTTGAAATGGTTTCTTTGAGTCATACAAACTCAGCTCCCCTTGAGGGTGGTGGAGGTGAGGCATTTTCCTTACGTATGGTAATGGCTCCTTTAGTGGTCATTGTCAGCCCTGCAGTGGTTGTCATGGGAGGCGTTGGAGAACATGAATGTGTGGATTAGGGAACTTCTAAACCAACTTTAAAGAAAAGGAGGAAAGATAAGTTTCCCCTTGTTTTAGATCCAAAATATCACTAGGTGCTTTGTGAGGTTGCTTTTTATTCCTCTATTTTTACAACCCAAGAGTCTGTTGATGAGTTTGTTTCTAGTTTCTAGTTATCAGTTAAACATGTGTCTAAGATTAGTTAGATGTCTCTGTATAGTTCCCGTCACGGTCCTTTATTTATCATATATACCTCGTCCTTTAAATACTTTAAAGATAGATTTTCAAACTCAAAAGCTTTCCTCGGGATCTGAATAAAAAACTTTTCTTGAGTTTCAACTGTGTTCCTATCTTTCCCCTTATTTGGCAATGACCTCGAAAGTAAAATTCTAAAGCTTCTCAATGTTTTAGTCCTGGGGTCAAGATGGACATTGAAATACTAATGAATCAGCCTCGTCCTCTAAGTAGTATAACTCTTCTGAGGGTGTCTTATGCTGAGAACTTGCACTATCTTTTGTTGGGTAAGACAATGAATTTGCACTAGGTTTTTGAACTTATATTGGTTTCTCATTTCTCTTCTTATACATATATCACATGCAAATACTTTGTTTTCAAGAATATATTTGACAAGGTGGGGAGCTTGAGCTTCATGGAAATCTTTTTGCTGCCTTCTAGAGATCAAAGAAGAGGAAGAACATTAGAGGAAATTGAGCCAATATTTTTTAGTAGTCAGGTTGGAGACGTGGATCCGACTATGGAGGATGATGTGTAAATAATCGATGGAAATTTGATTGTTGATCCATCAAATGCAGGCACCTCGAGTCATGGCATTTCTCCTCATGTTGAAATTGATTCAGCCTCCTTAGCTTTTGTTTAAGGTGTGTCTTCTGTTGTTGTTGCCACCTAGACCACAATGTTGACTTTTTGGCAAGGTGGCCCTTTTCCTTAGTTGATCATGGTCTGGTTATGACTTTGCCTCCTAAGGCTACACAAGGAGTAAGCTTGTGCCAAAAATTATTTGGTCTTCTTATTTGGAGTCAGGAAATGAGGCCCTTGACTCGCATGGATCATGTGTCCATGGTCGCTTCAGTTCAAATTCTTTGTGGCATGTGAATATGAGAGCACATCACATAAGAGGTTATGGAGATGTTGCAAATGACAAGAACAAGATTAAAGATTGAGAGGTTGTGGTGTCACACCTAAAGGAAACATTGTCCAAGGTCCATAAGTAAGAGAAGAAAATGAAGGATGCCGAGAAAATTGCCTGACATTTGGAGGAAGATATGGCTAAAACGTTGAAGTCTCAAACTAATATGGCAATGAAGATTTCTAAGGTAGAGGCTTGAAATGTGAACATAGCCAAATCGCGTATGAAGAGTTATGTCAAAGGTTTCATGAAAGTTATGCGGTAAGTTGTTTACTTCTCTCTTTTTATTGATCTTGCCAAGTTCAACCTTTCTAAGGATGTTGTTCAAAATGAGTTGGTTGATGATTAGGTTGTTTTTTATAAGATTGTTGCACATTTTGCTTTACTTGTTGTAAAGACCTAAACAATTTTATGAATGCTTATAACATGCCTTTTTGGTGGATTTACCTTCATCTTGAGCTGTGTTTGGTCGATAAAATAATTATTTCTACATTGGTGGGGACAACTTCTACCATTGTCGGTAGGGACGAGTTCTTCTACCTTGGTGGGGACAACTTCTACCATTGTCGATGGGGCTAAGTTCTTCTATCTTGGTACAAATAACTTTTTACCATTGTTTGTAGGGACGTGTTCTTCTACCTTGGCAAGGATAACTTTTACCATTGTTGGTCGGCTTGGTATGGATAACTTCTACCATTGTCGGTAGGGACATGTTATTTTACCTTGGTAGGAATAACTTTTATCATTATTGGTAAGGACGAATGCAACATCGAATATATTTTTAGTGTAATAATTGAGTAAATATTGTTGACAACTTTGCAATAAATAAATATTAAATATATTTTCTTCTAGAAACGTGCCTTGTTAAAACCTCACTTGGTAAATAACTCTTTTGGGATAAAACCCGAGTTGAGTAAAATTAGTAAATAATTCCATCTCAACTGTAATACATTTTTAAATGTGTAGTGTTCCAAGTTTTGGTATAAATTTACCATTTAACTCTTCAAGGTTGTAAGCTCCGTTTTGAATGGAATCGAAAATTATGAATGATCCTTCCTAGTTAGCTACTAATTTACCTTTGCATTTTCCTTTCCTAGATTCCCCTAGTTTTCTCCACACAAGATCGCCTTTATGTAAGGGACGCTCTCGAATTCGGGTGTTATATCTACGGGCAATTCTTCCTTTAACCACGACTTCCCTTACTCTTGCTTCGTGGATTTCACGTATAAGTTCTAACTCATCTCTTAAGCTGGAACTGTTGTCATTTTCATCAAAGTGTCATTTTCGCCAAGAAGTTTCATTGAGTTTCACTATAATCATGGCATCAGTGTTGTACATTAATTAGAATGGTGTTTCACCTATTGTTTATTGAGGGGTGCAATGATACCTCTACAGGATATTAAGTACTTCATTAGCCCAAATGCTTTTTGTGTATCTAAGCTTCTTTCTTTTCTGCTTGTCTGTTTGTAAAGAGTGTTCTATATCCAAGAGATTTTTGTACTGGTTGGGCTGTGATCATGGATAACAACTTTGCTTCTATCTATTTTCTTAAAGTAGTTGATGGTCACGATTAGAAACTTTACTTGTCATTTTGCGATGGAAAATAGGCCGAGTATATCAATTCCCTACTTAGTGAATGACCATGGTGTGGCAATGGTGTGCAACTCTTCTTTAGGAAACTTGTGTAATGGTTCGAATTTCTGGCATTCAATGCACTCTATAGTGAAGTCATGGGCGTCTTTTTGTCGTGTGGACCAGTAATATTTAGCTCGTAGAACTTGGGATGTTATACATCAAGCTATTGAATGCATGTCACATATTCCTCGGTGAAGCTCTGCTAACATATATTGTGTTTGATCCTTGTCCAAACATTTAAGTAAGGGAGAGAAAAAATCTCGACGATAGAGTTCACCGTTGTATATTGAATAAAATGAAGCTTATCATTATATCTTCTTTGTTTCTATATTATCATCAGACAGTGTGTTATGGAGCATGAAGCTTGTGATTTATATACATGAGCTTATATACATGGTGCAACTTCTATTTATAAGTGTCACAAAAGATCCTTTGTGACCCATTACTAATTGCATATATGCTTTGAGTTAGAGTTTTTCTATAAAGGATGTTTGAATTTATACAAACACTTCATTATTACACTTCTTTTATAACTTATTAAATTATTAAATTTTATAACTTTATAATTGTCATCATGATCTCTTGTAAGATAATATTATGTAACGACATCTAAGGAGAAGTAACAAGACAAGGTAACTATCACACCGCATAATTAATTAATAGAAAAATTTAATTGTTGGGATTCAATTAAAAAGTTTTAAAATTTTGAAAAATTAATATACTACAAAAATTTAATAAAGACTCAATTGAAAAGTTGTACTGCTGCCTTCGGGAAGGATGAATTGCTCCCGAAAAGGAATCTATTGATTCTCTCCCAATTGCTTGGACTGTAGGTGCGATGATTTACTTCACGGGCGAGGTCTCTGGTTCAAGTCCAAGATGGCCCAACTGCGTCGAGAAAAAGAATAGAAAGAAAACTGACTTGACTCCTTCATGCATGTTCCACTCGGCTCGGGGGGATATAGCTCAGTTGGTAGAGCTCCGCTCTTGCAATTGGGTCGTTGCGATTACGAGTTGAATGTCTAATTGTCCAGACGGTAATGATAGTATCTTGTACCTGAACCGGTGGCTCACTTTTTCTAAGTAACGGGAAAGATTCTCAAATCTACCAAAAACTTAAAACTTAATTAAACCTTAATTTTTCTATGATTTAAACTGTGCATATCTATTCATCTAAATTGTAAATAATGACATGATCATTTAGAAGAAAAACTCAAAAACTCAAATTGTATTTATTAAAGTTATAATAAAATTTATTAATTTATTTTTCACCAAAATAGAGTGTAACTATATAAACGATAACATGTAAAATAATTTAAAAGCTGACAAGGACAATCAAATGGTAATTATACCTATGATATAATTAAATATTATTTTAATACAATGAGAATGATTATGTAAAGAGCAAATCAACTCCTAAATTTCAGAAGAAGCCTCACAAAAACAGAGGAAGAGGCTTTGGTTAGCGTTGATTATGCTCTAAACAAGATTCTATCAACAAAGGGTGTTGTTTCTCCTCTTTTCCACTGTTCTTAGGAAAACAATTTAGAATTCAATAACTTTGTCCATTCGGAGGTAACTGTCTGAACCTAAGAAACAGTGTAACAAACTTTAGAATGAATGGTTCCTACACTTCCCCACTAATCTCATTTTGCTGCGCTTTACGTTAGTGTATCACCAATAATTGGTGCTACCCAACCCCACCCTCTTTGGCCCACCATGCTATTCATTAATCATAGTAATCACATTAAGGATAACAAAACTACAATTATTTATATATATTAATATAATAATATATAGTCCCTTGTTACAGTAAAGTCCACAAAGATAATCAAAACCTACCTTCATGTGTGACATCACTGTGCTATCATCTCAGACTCCACAATTGTTCAATTCAATGCCAATCAATGGGCCAACGCGTGCAATGAGCCATAGCTATAGGGATTTATTTAACTACTTTATTCAATAAAAAATTATAATTATATTTCATGAATCATGAAAACTGTTAAACGGAGGTTTATGTGTTTGTCTTAAGCCAGACATTAACAAAACTTGAATGCCAATTATTGTATCATACAATATAGTATTTAAAAGAGGTAAAAATAATTATTCAATTTTATTTCATAAAGTATGATTTTTTTTCTACTTTAAAATATATGCTTCTTTGAAACCAAGCATAATGTTCTCATAAAACGTCACCTGTTAGGGGTTTGTGAGGACTGTGGAGAATGCTTCCGTTTTCGCTTTTGCGGTTGAGTTTCGTTGTTCAAAAGTCAAACGGTTTTAAGAGCAAAGGATTTCTCAAGCCTTCTATTCCAATCCAAACACCCTCTATGTTGTTATTTTATTTATTTATCTAATAATAATTATCAACAAAGCATGCTCTGATCGAAGAAGGGGTCCACACGTTTTCATTATTTTATAATTTTCCGTTTTTTCTTTATTTTAATAAAAAATAATTCCAAACACTAATTAGTAATGTAAAATGAAACTCTGAATAATGAATAAAAAAAGTGCGTTTGCGGAATTTATTCCGTATCGAGTGGTGGGGTTTGAATTTTGTCTCGCGAAATTCGGAGGGCATGTGGCAGAATCAGCCACAGCCAAACATTAGAGGGCGCGTTTGCCCATTTTAACCCTAATACCTCACCACCCTTTTACGATTTGGACACGCTTAGTTAAATTAAAAGTTAAATAATAAATTATAATCACCTTTAAAAATTATTTTCCAGCTCAGTCCCACATTCGTTTCTGATAATGTCAACACGTGTCAAGTGGGTGTAGATTTTAACGAACTTGGATATATAAAAATAATAGCAAATAGTATATGAAGAATATTTAAAAAACTGTAACATGCACCATAATTCATTAATAAATCTTAGAGGTAGTGATTAGTCAGTTAATCTGGTTGGTTTTTGCATAAACAAATTCATTCAACGAAGAGAGGTGGTGGTGTTAGATTGGAACAGTGATTCCAACCAAAAACAACCTAGTTTTCGATTTTTTTCAATGTCGGCGCCGGAATGTTTCACTTTTTCACCTCTGGATCTGGTTAAGGAGACGCGTTATTTATTTTTTCTTTTTTTTTTCGGTCCTTTAATAATTGATTTACTATTGGCAGCTACGGTTCACCAAAGCAAAATCAGAAAGGACTAATGGACTAATCATGTTGACCTTTTCCGTGCTTAAAGATGATTTTAATTAGCCTTAATCACCTTCTTAATTTCGTCTAAAAGTGAGGCTTTCATGAGAGTTCATCTCTCTTTATTATTAACATTAATAGTATATGCTTATTAGTTCAGAGTAGAGGGTCTACTAAAATGGCTATTTGTTAGCATGTTTTTCGTTCATGCCCTCCACATTTTGACCATTTTATTATTGTCTCCCAAATTTGGCTTAGAAGTTTCAAGGAAGTTGCAGAGAGGGTGTCAATATTCAGGCAATTTATTTAGTGGCTAGTCCATCCTACTCGTATATACACGACAAGTTGTGTAATTAAATATTCATTCATGATTATGACTTTTATACATTGTTTTCATCCAAACCAACAAAAGAATCAGCTATCGGTGCTTCACATTATAAAAAACATGTATTTGATTTAATTTTTAGAGTAAGACAGATTCATTAATTCTTCCCTCCAATTTATATCTTAATTTAAAGCCCAGCCACACTTGTGACTTCTGATGTCAAAAGGGCAAATATTTCTATATACCTTATTTAAAAAGCGAAAATCCAAAATCAGAAATTATTCCAATATTTACCTTCTTCTGACACATGTACATACTCTAATCTCCCTAATGTTATTTTCACTTCATATTTATTATATAAAGAATGATGCAGTTGTTAATTCTTAATTATTTTTTTTTTCCTGGTGATAAGATAACAGTTGTAAAGATAGGTTTTTTCAGTAGACCATGTACACATTGCCTGGTAAGAATGGAAACATTTTGGAAAGGTCTTGGAAAATTCACAACCATTTATTACTGCTTCATTCTTCTGACTTATTGGTGTGAAACTGTGAAAGGATTTGGATTCTAATTTCTCTACTTCATTCCAATATAATTATAAAAAAAAAAATATTATGAGTAATAAATTAAAGGTGGGCAATGATAGAAGCATTAGATATTATTATGATTTATTTTATTGGTCTAATTTTCAATGAGGTTAGGAAGTGATGCAAATGTGTACACAAATATTATATGAAGCAGCTGAGCCAAGCTAGCCACCAACTGAAACAACCACTTCCCACCTAAAGCTGCTAGCATTTGTAGACAAAATGAAAATTTAAGCCGCAGTAGCAGAAGTAGCAACATCTGCTTTCAATGGCACAAACAGTGGTAAGCAAAAGGAACACTTCATTTTTTGTTTTCAACTATTTCTTCCACAGATTTGAACAGGTAATGAAATGAAAATCTGCGAAAGTTAGGTTGAAGAAGCTAGCGGATAAAGTTTATTAATTATTTATTTTTAATAATATGAAAAAGTGGGGAGCCTATAGGAAGTGGGGTCCACCAGCTTTGAAAGCACTTTTTTTACCATTTCTTTTTCTCACTCACCTTCGTTTTCAAAGGGGTAGATATAGCGAAGAAACCACCCGGATAGGACATACGTCATATATATACCAATCAAAATACACGTATTTTGAAAATTAAAGCATAGGGGAAAAATACAAAGCATAAACAAAGAAAAAACAAAGCACCAATTGTAGGCTTCCTCAGCAAGTGCCTTGCACACCACGGATCTTCCACCGTGTGAGGTCTATATGCACACGCTCCTCTATTTAAACACATCACCTTCCCTTCCTTCTACTTTCTTAATACCTCTCTTCCATTTCTTCTTCTTCTTCTTACTCTTACAATTCATCTCTTCTCATATACCTATATCTCTCTTCTTTTTCTTTTGTTCCTTGTTGTTTGGTATATATATGTATGCACATATATCATACATATATATAGTATAAATTTGAGTAGTTGGTACCCATATATTTGATTTCATGGAGGAGCCTATTGTGTTGAACAAAGGTGAGGAGCCTCTAGATTTGCCTCCAGGTTTCAGGTTTCACCCCACCGATGAGGAGATAATTACTCATTATCTGACTGAGAAGGTGAAGGATAGTAGTTTCAGTGCAATTGCTATTGGAGAGGCTGATTTGAACAAGTGCGAGCCTTGGGATTTGCCGAGTAAGTTAATTGTTTGTGTGAATTTGTGAGTTTGGTTTCTGTTTTGACTTTGAAGTTTGATGAGATATTGAGAGGGTTGAGTTTATGTTTTGCAGAGAAAGCGAAGATAGGGGAGAAAGAGTGGTACTTCTTCTGCCAAAAGGATAGAAAGTATCCAACTGGTATGAGAACCAATAGAGCAACAGAATCTGGGTACTGGAAGGCCACCGGAAAAGATAAGGAGATTTACAAAGGGAAAGGAAACCTTGTTGGGATGAAGAAGACCCTTGTGTTCTATAGAGGGAGAGCTCCCAAGGGTGAGAAAACCAATTGGGTCATGCATGAATTCAGATTGGAGGGCAAATTTGCAAGTTACAATCTTCCTAAGGCAGCAAAGGTATCAAAAGTGAACCTTTTTTTTTTTTTTTTTTTTTTTTTTTAAAAAAGTGTTTTTTCTGTGTTAGTTTGCCAGTTTCTTTCATCTATTATTTTCCTTTATTCATATGGTTCTAGTTTTATGAGTTTTGTCAACAAAGCTAACAGTTTTCTGTTTTTCTTTTTCTTTTTGGTATTGCAGGACGAATGGGTGGTGTCAAGGGTTTTTCACAAGAACACAGATGTCAAAAAATCCTCAATTCCTGGTCTTCTGAGGATAAACTCTATTGGCGATGATCTTCTTGATTATTCTTCACTTCCACCTCTCATGGATCCTCCTTATGGCAACACTAACCCAATTTCATCAACTAAATCACAATCAGAGGGCTACTATCTCCCCAGTTTCTCCATCAACAACCACCACCAGCTTCTCATCAAGCCAGAAGACCACCACAGAAGCTATGAGATTAATCCCACAATCAGTTACACCTCCAACCAACCCAATCTCACCAACAACGTTAACCCAATTGGAAACAACACACTCTCCTCACAACCCTCCAACATCTTCTCTGATTACTACGTGCACCAAAACAGGATCAGAAATTCCATCATGCCCAGTAGTATTGAAGCCTCGGGTTTCGGTAGCAACCACGATCAAGCTATCCTTAGAGCATTTGCAGCCAAGAACAACGAGCACTTGCAAGATGGAACAATTCTCCTGGAGAAACAGTGCAAGATGGAACAATTCTCCTCTAACCACTCGCAAGACACGGGGTTGAGCAACGACAGAAACACGGAAACATCCTCGGTGGTTTCGAAGCAGGACAACATGGGAAGAAATCGGACATTGTACGAGGATCTTGAAGGTCCTTCTTCAGTTGCACCTCTCTCAGATTTGGAATGTCTGCAGTGGGATGACTACTGAAGAAGTAGAAGAAGAAGAAAACAAGAGAAAATTACATAAAAATCAAGTTTGCAGATCCATGGGTTTTTCATTCTGGGATCATCGTCGTGCATAGTAATTAATCATCACATACTTTTCTTCTTTCTTTTTTCGTTTGGTTTTAAACAGTCCTCTACATACTGATTTCATCATCATCATAAACGTGATCATACACATTATTGTTAGACATGATATATAGGAAAGTTCTTGGGTATACATACACTGTATAGATTTATGATACCCAGGAATTTTCGATGTTAGTTTTTGTATTCATAGGTATTATCGAGGGGAAGAACTTGATGAATCGTGTACATCTATATTCTTTTGTTATATTAGTGGCTTTGTTTTTTTATTCTTTTTCTTTCCATATATATATCTTTCAGCTATTCCAAGTTCAAACAAATCAGAATTCTCTTTGTATTAAATCTAGTTGAAGTTTTCCCATTTCTTATTATAGATTATTTAGCACTCCTTATAAATTACCCTTTGATTTCTTCTCCTGCATAATATATTTTTATACGCTGTCGAATATGTATTTGTGAACTGTGACACCCCACCAACAGTGAGGAGCATTAATTCCTAAGAAAAATTGTGCATTTTGTTTTCTTTTCTCTTTTGCCAACCTGTGAATTTAAAGCTTCCATTCTCCTAGCTAGCTAGTGCCTACCTCTAAAAGACGACTATTGTTTCCTTTCAAAATTTCATGAACACCGCAACAAATGGTGTCTTTCATAAGTTTTGGTCTTGTCACCAAATTATTACTGAATTGAAAATGATAAGTATGAGGGTAGCACGATATGTTTGAGATATTTTTTTTTTATCACAGTAAGCTCTGTGATTAATAAATAAACTGTTTTTAAGGGCATTAATGATACTTAACTAGATTTGGTTAGTACATATAAATGGAGTAATGAATATGTTATGCTGGAATCTGAGTGAGCACCGATTTGTGTAGCATGTGATGTGAATAATTCCCCGAAACTGCGCATAAGATGCCTCATGTGGAAGAGCATTTCCCAAATATTATCATGTGTTGCACGGACCAAAAAGGAAAACGAAACGAGAGAACAAATTTTGAAATTTTTATCAGAAAGAAACAAAATAACATTTGTGTTTTGTTTTTTAGTTTTCTTTAATCTAAATCAATAACCCATTAATAAAGCAAATATATCTTCTGTGATTTTTTACACACTTTATTAGAATATTTTATTTTATTTTAGATTATTTGTTATTTTTTTCAAACTCTTATTAATTATATCAAATTAACCTCATTAAATTGTTAAAAGAAATTGAATTCAACATGTTATAAAATAACACTAGAGCTGTAGAAAAATAGAAACAGACAAACATGTAGATTTTGTTAAATAAAAATTATTTCTTCCATTGCATTTCTTACATTTTCAATCGATAAAAAGACAAAGTAAATATAAATTTTAAAATAATTATTATTTATTGTAACACACGCTTTATACTTGTCAATTTGTAATTGAATGTCATTGAAGAAACATCTATATATTTCTTGTAAATAAAAATGATTAGGTGAATCAGTTCAATAAACACTACAAGAAAATAGATTCAGAATTTTTTTAAAAGCATATTCAAACAAATTTGCAGGAAAGAAAATATAATCATAAGAAAAAAAATCCTTAAAAATTACAAAGTAATGATTGACAAAAGTTGGTGGATAAGTTACACCTATAATATAATTACCCAAAACACTATTTTTTTCCTAAAATATACTGCTATTCATATTTTCTCTTTTCTCATTCAAAACAAACCATAAGAAAAGCACATCAACCATAAATTCTCCCCAATGATAATCACGCACTAACTGTTCATGTGACCACAATAGAGGAGGCTTTGAATTTCTGCAGCAACACAATGGCAGATGTCAGAATATCTTGACCAAGAATGAACCAATTATAAGAGTACTCTGATTTTTAATATGCAGTGGTATACTGCACTGCATGTACTGTATCTTAATTTGTTGCAGAGGAAGGACTATTATTATAAAGGATCCAAACATTTTTTATTGGTTCCAGCCAGAATCTTTTGCCGAAAGAAATTAACCTACACACAACTAACCATGTCATAGGTTTAGCAGTGTTCTAAACACGTCATAGGTTTTCTGTCTTAGGTACTTTATAAATCTTGTTAATATGTTTTAAAAACATTAAAAATAATATGCACATACCCTACATAAGAAGATCAACTTTTTATGAGACCGATAAATGTTGTGGTTAGGTATCATATTGTGGTATGTTGCAGAAACTAAATATAACAGCAAAACGAAACTCATAGTTACTTCAAATTTATGGGTTTGGAAGAAAAATACTTATCCATGTTTTTTTCTTACCTTTTGTGTATGTGGGGGTGTGTGTGTGTTAGGCAGATTAATAATTGAGTGTTGAGGGATAAGATGATATGTGAAAGGTAGAAACAGATGCATGTGTGAATGTGAGAAGATGAGAGGCAGAAAAAGAGGGATGAGTTTGTAAGCAAAGGCTAAAAAGGGTAGATAGGAAGCACCGTAGAGGTGGCGGAGGAAGAGGATAAGGGTATCGGTTATTGGAAGAGAAGAAAGGTTTTTCCATATTCATTCATGTGATGTGAGTTTGGAGTTTTTTTCTTTTCTTCTTTTATCATCAATGATGGAGATTATATGTTATGTGCCTATTATTTTCCATTCAAAGCAAAGCGTTGAATCAGGTTTTATGCTTGCGGGGAACTTAACTGCACTTTTATGGCTGTGCCTTTTGGCTTCTTCCATCGATCATAATAATAATAATAATAATAATAATGCACTGCTACTTCTTGCTTCATCCACCTTCGTGCTTTGTTTCTTCTTTCATGGGGCCGAAAAGTAAAGCAAAAACGAAAAGGTATAACATATGTGGGAAGCAAAGTAACAAAGTGAGCAATATTCGTTAATCATTACGATAAAGACTAACTTTCTATACTTCTTTTTCTAAAAGATCTTCAAATTCATCTTTAAACCTGGAAAAAGAAAAGAAAACAATTCATACATATATGTACATATGTAAACAAAAATCTTATTCTCGTTTCCTTCTAATTTTATGGTTCTGGTTGTGGATACTTTTCCCACAATCAAACTCAAATTTTTAAATTTTATTATTATATTTCTCTCTAATTTGTGGGTTTTAATGTTTATTTTATTACATACTGGTTGATATAAAAATATGAGATTTACATATAAAAAAATGGGGGTAAGTGGGATAAAAGTAATTGAAGTCAAACCTAAATAAGTATTTGATATGTTTTATAATCCCATAGTCCAAATTTAACATCTTGCTTGTCTCATGTCTAACCTTTTATAGAATTTAGCTAACTAAGTATTAGAGAAAGTCTAGTAGACTTTCTAATTTATTATCTTCTTTGTGAATATCAAAATGATGAAAAAAAAAATTATCACCTTAAAATAAGCTACTGAGTAGGTCTATTCTTAAACATGTCAATGTAGGCCTACGAGCTAAAATGTCTATCACAAAGAAAAAAAAAAAGTCCTATAAATTTATGGGCTAGCTGATTTGTCATTAAACAAATAAATAGACTAACGAAACATTTACAATTACAAAAGCATGCTCCATTTTTTAGTCACTATAAAACTAGCTCAATAAATAATTTTTTTATTAATTATTAAAATATATGCATTATATTTTATATTTAATATTAACATTTTATTTGAAAACAATATTATCCAAAAGCAGTATTTTCAAGTTTAATACAGCATACAAAAATATATATTGCATATTCAGATTCCGCATGAGGTGATTGCAATACTAAATATATACAAGACATATATATATATGTATATATATATATATATATATATATATATATATTCGACAACTGTTCCCATAAAACTATTTATTTAGATGTTAAAAGACGATCATAAAAAAAATCAAAAAGAATATATAAAACAATAGTGAATTATTTATTCAATTTAAATATATAATAACGCTAATACATGTGAATAAGTACACATCGTCTATCCATAGTTACCTATTTCATCAACACAGATATATTAGGAATAACTATTTTTAGCAGACTAGTATTAAGTTCAAGTTTCTTGTCATAATTTCCAATTTTCTTGTTAATTTATCCACTTTTGGTACAGATTTCATCTAACAAACTCTTATAATTTCTCATATATTTTGTCGATTATATGATTAAACCCTGATTTGATGTTAGAAATTTTTACTGATTCTTATCACATGATATGTTTATCTATATGAATGTATAACTTAGAACTTTATTGAATTTTCTAACTTAATACTCACATAAAACATCAATCACTCACCGTTACCTCTTTGATTATCAATGAAAAAAAAAATGTCATCATGAAGAACATCAACATTTTTATCCTTTGGAAATTACCTCTTGCCAATAGATAAATAAGATCAACACAATCAGCACAAAAATATAACATAGAAACTCCAAAACTTGAGGAAAATGATGACCGTTGTCTAATGACAACCAGAGAATAACACAATGTGAAAAATTTTATAACACATAAACCACTCTCCCATGTCATTTGACCCCAGGTATATTTACACTCTCCAAAGTAAGAATTTAACACAAACTTCATAACACTATATTACAAGAGTATAAGAAAAGTCAAATAGAAGCTTAAAGTGTTTTTGACTATATATATAGCCACTAAAACCATGAACTTAGAGTGCTCTATATATAGCCACTATATATCACCCACATCATTGCTTATCCTAGACGATGTGAGACTTTACAAGATGTATTATTTTCATCAACTCAACAATCACCATGATTAAAATATACACAACTTCCTTTTTATCTCCATTGTCTACACCAACAACCATACTCCACCATAAAAAGATTATACTCACTAGGAATTAAACCATTCTGAGATTTTATTTCACTACACACCAACAACAATGCTAACCAATGCTTGTGTATATCATCACACCCCACACTAATATTAATTAATTTTTGTGCATAAACATCACACACCATGCATCAGTGCTAACCAATGCTCGTTTGTAATTACCACACACCCTACATCAATATTAGCCAATGTTCGTGCATAAATACCACACACCTACATCAATGCTGTCAGTTCTTTCATACTAGCTATTTTTAGCCGCCCTATTTCCATTTAATTAAATGAAAGGGCTATCAGAGGTTCAATTCCTTTATCTTCTCTGGGTTGGGATTTATCATAGCGTAATGCATGTGTATAATCACCACACACCCTGCATCAATATTAAGTAATGCTCACACACCTTGCATCAATGCTTACTAATGACCGTGTATAACCACCACACACCCTACATCAACATTAGTCAATGCTCCTGCATAAATACCACACACTTTGCATCTATGCAAACCAAACTCCATGTGTAATCACCACACACCCTACATCAATATTAGCTAATCTCCATGTATAAATGGTTAAACTTCATAAATGTGTAGGCAAAATTGTGTGTTCTTCTATTGGAAAATAATCATATATATATATATATATATATATATATATATATATATATATATATATATATATATATATATGCATTTATTCTATAAGTGGATATCCTAATAAAAGAGAATAACAATTACAATACAAAACTACAATTACAATCACATAGACTTTGCTGACTTTAAATGTCCAGCTATCATATGTTATCAATTTGTTGGATTTGATCACCATATATTTTTCCAATGATTTGGTTAATAAGTTTGCAATATGATTAAAAGTTCAAACACGAGGAAGAGTGATAATTCTATGATCATATGCTTCCTTGATTGAGTGACAGTCAACCTCTATGTGCTTTATGTGTTCATGGTAAACTAGATTTGTTGCAATTTTTATGGCACTTATGTTGTCAGCATGTAATGGAGTAGGTTATGATTGAGAGAATCCAAGCTCTGTTAGAAGACCACGAAATCATTTCAGATTGTGCAGCGAACATTGTACAATATTCGACTTCAATAGATGACTGAAAGACTTGATCTTGTTTCTTACATTTGCAGGGAATCAAAGATTTCCCACAAACATACACCAACTAGAAGTATATCTCCTCGTATCTCGACATCCAGCCCAATCAACATCATCGTATGCTTGTAGTTTGAGAGATGAACTCGTTTGAAAAGATAAACCACAATTAGAAATGCCAAGGAGGTAACGTATTATGTGTTGCACTACTGAAAGGTGGAAATGACTAGGAGATTGCATGAACTTATTTATTGCGTGGACAACAAAAGAAATAACTAGGTGAGTGATGGTTAGGTATATAAGACTACTAACTAGCTTGCGTTAAAAGGTAGGATCTTCAAGAAGGTCACTTTCATCTCGTCTATATTTTACATTAACTTCCATAGTGTAAGACCCGGGAAAAATTAGAATAAAGAGAAGCACATGAAAATAGATTTGATGGCTTGATTAACATAGTTGAGTTATTTAAATTAATTATTTTCTAGAAGTATTACATATTGAATAATTATTTGAGTGATTTAAGTTATTGTTGTATTTATTTTAATTATTAATATTATATTTAATATTGAGTACATGTGTTTATGAATTTATAATGTACGCTATGTTATGAGAAAGCAATTGGCTTGGTGGTCGGTGTGTGTGTTGTTGTGCAAAAGTGAAATGGTTCAACTCAAGGTAGCATTGAAATGGTTAAATTGTGTTTTTCTTTCTCTTCTTTCTGGTGGGGCCCACGAAACTTTTCCACATTAAATTTCTCTCTCCTCATTTCATGTGCAGTTCCATATTTTTTTTTACGTTGCTGTCATATATTTTAGAAGAATTAAAACAGCCAGAATACTTATCTTTAACTTTCCAAATTTTCTTTTGAGTTTAGGTTTGGGTTAGGGATAAAAACCCTTAGTTTTAGGTTTATTAAGAGGGAGAGAACGAGAGTTGGAGAAATGGGAGAAACATGGAGAGGGAAAGAAGAGGCTGCGGGAGAAACACTTAGTGAAGAACCAAATCCAGGTAGGGGAAGCTGAGTTTGCTTTCTGTGTTGTTTGAAGCTTAACTTTTATACTCTTTTTCTCTTTTATGGTTGGATGTATATATGGTTCGTGTGGTTCTTCTATGATGTATGTACACAATGCTTGAATGCTCTTGTATGAGGTTTTCCGTACCTAGAGACCTAGTTATGACTCTTTCACCTGTGTGAAGCAGTGAAAAGGGGTCCTCTTCGCCTGTGTGAAGCAGTGGTAGAGGATTGGTTCGAGTGTTGTATCCTTTCGCCTATGTAAAGCACTGGGGAGGGGAAAGATGTTTCACCTTATTTCGGCTTGTTGCAGTATAGTACCCGATGTGCGATGCATCGATGTTTTTACTCATAATTCCTTGAGGAATAAGGGAGACAGTCTGGCTGTGATAGTGGGACACATCGAACAATCTATTTTTAGGAAACTAGATGTTGTTGTGGGGTGTCGCAACCTAAATCACGACGGGATGACGAACTAAAAAGAAATTAATTTGGAAAAAGATATTAGAAGTTGCCACCATAATTTATTCTGGAAAACCATAAAAATAATATAAAGTCTACGAAAACCAAATTTAGAGTCCGGGAGTCGGTTACGTGTAGGGAAGGTATTAACACCCTACAGCGTCCGCCCAAAGGTGGTACCTTTAATTAAATTTGCAAAAGAGATGTGTTTATTTTATATATTTATTTTTCCCAAAAATAAGAAAATATTGAACAAACATATATTTTGAGTGAAAGGGACCCGACAAGGGTTAAAACCTTGGCCCTACGTATTCTCATTAAAAATGAGAAATCAGGGCTACGTAATTCTTTATAAAACTATTTGAAAATGATTTGGAAAATAAATCAGGGTTACGTAGTTCTTTATAAAACTATTTGAAAATGATTTGGAAAACCTTTTGATTTTTGGGAAGTGAACCTGACAAGGACTTGCTCTACTCCTACGTATCTCCATTCACAATGGAGAATCAAGGATCACGTAGTTCTTGATAAAAAAAAGTTTGATTAGAATATTTAATTTTTTAAAGTTGTCTTTTGACATTTTTGAAAATAAATGTCATGCGACGCGAGCGGCCGGGTTAACACTAAAAATATTTTTTATATTTTGTATTTTTGAAAAAGAGTGTCGTGTGACGCAAGCGGTCAATTAGAGACCAAAAACATTTATGTGATTTTTGAAAAGGAGTGTCGTACGAGCGGTCAATTAGACACCAATTTTTTTTTTTTTTAAAAAGAAGTGTCGTGCAACCCAAACGGTCGATTAGACACTAAAGGATAAAATATAGAAAAATAATTTTAAATTTTTATTTATTCTTATTTTTATCATTTTTGGAAATTATTTTAATTTTTATTTCAATTTAAAATATTTTGAGAAAATTATATGATTGAAATGTTAGATTTAATTAGAAAAAGGTAAAATTGAAACTAGAAAGTGAAAGTACATAAGTAAATATGTGGGTGCAATTAGAAAAACTATACACATGGGAATGTGGTGCATATAGAAAAACACGTGGTGGACAAGGTAAACACATCCTAGCCTAAAATAAAGAAATTAAAAGAGTGGGGTGTGTGATTAGTGAAAATGAAGGTACATAAGGTAAAATAAAACTTAATGTATGGGGTGTAGAATTATTTAATTGGAGAATGCATGAAGTAAATAAATAAACATAATCCAAATTAAAAGTGGGGGTACGCAACTTAAATTATGGAGGTGCGTGAAGAAATGAATCTACCAACCTTACATAATAGGGGTGCGCGAATTAATTATGGTAGTGCATGAAGAAATGAATATGCTAACTTTAAAAAACAGGGATGCGTGAATTAATTATGATGGTGCGTTATGAAAAAATTTAAATTTGCCAAAACGCACAAGTTAATTAATATGAGATCTAACCTTTCTTCATCTTCTTCCCTCTCGCAAAACACCATTGCCGCCCCAACTTGCGACCTAGACCACCGGCGGCGACGCGGCCAACAACGGCGTCGGCCGCCATCATCGCGCCACCACCAACGGCAGCGCTTGCCACCGCTCGATACTTATTTAGGCCACCGTCATCGACATTTTTCTTACACGCACGAGGGAGACATCTTCTTCCTTTCCGCAAAACACCACTACCATGCGCGGTCACCAACCAAAACGCAACCTATGCTTGCGGAAGGCTGCCAGCGGCGATGGTGGCCACTCTCAACAAGCTGTTGATGCCGACATAGATGTTGCTCGCCACTCATAGCCGTGCGAAACGCTGTCGCACTGTCCCTGTTGCGTGGAGGTTCTATCCCTCTTCCTCCATGACTAAAACCAAAGTATTTCTTCTCCAAACTTCTTCACCATTAATGGCAACGCTGACTTTAGCATCCAATTACGATTCCTCTTCCTCCATCACCATCCACAACAATGTTGCTATCCATCAAAAACATCACCAATACCTTACGATTTCGGGAAGTGATGAATTTTGTGTGAATATTGAATGAATCTATTTATGATGGTACCGAATTGGATCTTAATGAATCTATGATGGATATTTTGTGATTGGAATGGATGAATGTGTTGGATGTTGAAGAAGGAAGTCGGTGAAGGTGAATGGAAATGCTTTCTATGATGGTAACAATGTTGGTAATGGCTTTGGATCAAAATCAATGCAGAAAAACATTTATTGAGTATTGCTTGCCTAATGTAATTCCATCGTCCCCCATGAATTTGTCCCCAAAATTCTTTTTATCAATAGTAAAAAAAAATTGTCTACCGGTTGTGATGGTGAGCAGCAGTTGAAGGCAATTAACCATGATGTATGATGTGCAACGATGAAACGGTAATAAAAGAAGTTAAAGAGAAAATTGTTTTCTAAACTCGCCAAAACAAAAATATCCCCTTCTTTTTATTTTATTTTTTAATATATATTTCTGATAAAAATTTGTTTCTCCACTTTTACATTAAAACTGTATTTTTAAAATTTTTAACTTAATTAAAATTAAATTTGATTTTTTATTATTTTTTTATTTTTTAATTAACATTTTCTATTTTTCTATTTTTTTGTTTTGAGTTTTTATTTTTTGACTCCTATTTCTAAAAATTACTTAAACACGTACTTTAATTTTTTTAAACAAAATTTAAAGAATTTTTTTAATTAATTTTATTATTTTTTAACACAATTTATTACCAATTATCTTTTGGATATTTAGGAAACAATTTTTATTCACCTGGATGAAATTGGGTGTTGACATGGGGTAAAAGGCCGCAGAAAACCAAAGCTTGATTATGATCATTATGTTTAAAGATTTTAGATGAATGTGATACTATGTTTGGTTTGATATGATTGTTTGGATTATTGGCTTGTGTGTTCAAACCAAGGATTGATTGTGATCATAATGGTTTAGTGTTACGTGAATGAGATATTGAATATTATTTGTCATGTTTTATTTACGAAATTCTTTTATATATCATTGTTTATGGTTAGCTTACCCCTATTTGTTTGTTTATGTATTTGTTGTATGTGCGATGATCGTATAACGTGTGTTATACGGGAACAGATGATATTGCAGATAATTTTGGCATGGAGTAGATTAACGAGAGGTTGAGGTGGCCTCGAGAGTTTTTATAATTTATTTAGTTGTTTTAAATTAGATACTAAAAACTATATAATTTTCTTTTGTTCAAAATTGTTATTTGAATTTTTTTGACAAATTGATTTTTTGAAGTACGTAATTTAAATTAAAATATAAGTTTTTTTTATTAGTATAATTTCAATGATAATTCTTTTCCGTTAAACGCGATAATTTTCTAACTTTCCTTAACATCCCAAAATTGGGGTGTTACATATAGGGGTGTCAATAGGGGTTGAATTGGTGAGGCTTGCTAGCTCAATCAAATCTTGAATATATTTGTGTTGATTTACAAATATGTCTATAGGTTCATAATGCACCTCTAAACCTAAAAAGTAATTGAGTCGAAAGTTCTTTCATGTGGAAAGTTGAATGCAGCAATTGTTTAATTATAAAAACAACCTCTTCATCAAAACCGATCACCACAATGTCATCCATATAAGCAAGTAGTATGACAATTCCTTTATAAGTAATTTGTAGGAAAAATGATGGATCATATTGACTTTCTCTCAATGAAAAACCAAGTAGTGTGGATCTAAACTTTTCAAACCATGTAAAGAACGATTTAGTCTACAAATAGTATTTAGTGGTTAATATTGAGATATAAATGTTAGGAATACAAGTGTGAGTCTAAGTCCCACATTGACCAGAAATGAGAAAGTAGAGCACCATATAAGGATCAAGGCCCATAAACCCATTGCCTTAAGGTTTTGGGTTGAGAGTGGTGTCAGTGTCTTATGTGGTTAGGCTCAGATCTCATTGGTGTTGTTCTCCCCAGTGAAACCCCCTCTGTAAAACCTAACAAGTGGTATCAGAGCCGATGGTTAATACCGGCTCAGACGAGTGCAGTACCAGTATGGTCCTAGTATCGAAAGTCTTCCTGGCCAGAGTCCCAGGTAAGGGTTCCAAGTAAGCGTGTCCCGTTAAGAAGAACGGCGGTACAGAAAAGGGCAAAAAAGGAGTACTCGTGGTTGGGTTGGGCAGCTTTCGCTAGAGGGGAAGTGTACCAATGTGGTTGAAAGGACTCACCCTTGAGGGGGAGATTGTTAGGAATACAAGTGTGAGTCTAAGTCCCACATTGACCAGAAATGAGAAAGTAGAGCACCATATAAGGATCAAGGCCCATAAACCCATTGCCTTAAGGTTTTGGGTTGAGAGTGGTGTCAGTGTCTTATGTGGTTAGGCTCAGATCTCATTGGTGTTGTTCTCCCCAGTGAAACCCCCTCTGTAAAACCTAACAAGTGGTAT
>Ga0214545_1003341_pt1 | contig 30716 bp, 8 predicted proteins | sample CNSS4metaG_FD_160064 | JGI IMG/M metagenome (GOLD analysis project Ga0214545, IMG submission 160064) | Root nodule microbial communities from cowpea collected in UCLA plant growth center, Los Angeles, California, USA - CNSS4 | ecosystem: Host-associated > Plants > Roots > Nodule | place: USA...
TTTAATTTGAATTATTTAAAAAAAAAAAAAACATATTTTTTTTTTTTAAATCCATTATGAGACAGATTGGTTTTGAACCCACTCTGACATTTATAGAAAACATGTCATGATTTCTGAAATGAAAAAAAAAAATGAATAATAAAAAATAATTTTAGGTGGGAAAACAATGGGTAATGAATCTTCCCATCCACATGCTGATATGGCTGTGGTGAGTTCAACTTACTCAAATTCCATGTGCTATCTTTCTCTTTCCACAAGTGCTTTCATTTCTTAAAATTAAATATATATAAATATAGATATAATAAGATTGATAATGGCGTTTGATTGTCCAAAATTTGAAATTGTGAAATTTGGGAGTATTTGTGTGGAGGAAACATGGTTTGATGGTGATTCGTCAACTACCAGTCTAGTGTCTCCAGTTATGTTCTTTATTTTGATGGTGCCCATCATTTTTTACTTTATCAGGAAAAAAGATGGATCGTACATCTCAACCGTCCATTGCGGAGGACACTGACTCAGAGACCTCAAAAAGCTTCATCAAGCCAACTACTGGGGTAGAAACTACAAAGATAAAAGATAAAAAAAAAATCATAGAAAAAAGGAGCAAAACATTTTTAGTATCTTCATTAATCTTATAATGAAAACTACAAATTCTAGCTTTTCCAAATAGTATATACTTGTTTAGACAAATTTCATGTTTATTATTCCCCTTGCAGAGTTTGATGTAAATAGTTAGAACTTTTAGATAAATATAATATGTTTTTTTATGGATGAATTTTAGAAAGCGACTACTTTTTATATGATTTATGATAAAAAAAAAATTATTTTTTGAAAGAAGAATTTTAAAAAATTGCAATTTTTAAAAATTTATCAGAATAGTTTGATTATTTAAAACTATGGAATTTTAAAATTTATAAAGAGTAAAAAAAAATTGTTGCTTTTATTTTATTTTTATTTTTTTTAATCAATTTTGACGAGTTCGTCATCTTTTTGGTTGATTATGATGTCATTGTTTTGCTTTAATTTGGGATTGCCAACTTCATTTCATTATTTTAATAGATATAAAGAGATTCTTTCACGATAAAGTTAATTGGGATTTTTTTTTTATTATTATAGTAAGGAGAGAACATAGATGGAAAAGAGACCATTCAAGATTCATTAGTAGAATTCGAGCTAATTAACAAGTTAAGGAAAGACTCTAAGAAAAACACACTAGAAGAATAATTTAGAGGACTTTGAAGAGAAGATTAAGATTAGTTGTCTTTTTACTATAGAGAATCCGATCTTGTATAAAGAAAAAAAAATATTAGAAATCTTTGGAAGAAAAAACTTTTGCTTGATTCTTGTAATAAGAATATAAAGATCAGAGTGTTTGCACCCAATAATAAGATATAAGAGTTTTTGGACACAACATATCCTAATTACGAAAAGGAAAATTATATCATGACTTCCATTTTTTAACTCTCATCCTTATCCTGCCGTTGTGATATGGCTTAATGTGGATCATTGATATTTTCAAAAAGAAATATAATAGTATATTAATCAATGATCTACACTAAGTCACACCAGAAAGTAAAAGAAGAGAATAAAAAATAGAATTATACTTTTTAAAAATAAACGTTTTCTGTCTAATCTTCCAATCCAAGTTTTCTTTAAATAGGTATCATGTCTCTTCTGAAATAATTTATTGAAAAAACAAATAGAAGTGAGCTTTATTTTTCTATCCCTTGGTTGAAAGTGTCTCTAGAGAGATATACCTCTCTCTTTAAATGTTACTTAGATTTCTTACTTTCAATTGCACTGATGTATTCATTTTCTTCTAATCATTTCCGCATTTTAGTTTTGTTTAGTTAATTGTTTTCGAGAATGTCGAGAGTTAGGAAACAAAAAAAAAAAGGTTTTCATACACATTTCTATTTATTAGATTCATGAGCTCCTTTTAATTAACGAATTCTTTTATGATTCTAATTCATTTTTTCAAATATTATCATAGTCTTCTTACATTTTCACAGTTTGTTTGGTTGATTTAATTTTTTGTTTAAAAATAGGTTTCATACCAAGAAAAAACAAACAAACAAATTCCTCACAAATCGCTCTAGATTAAAATACTAAAATAAAGAGAAACTTGGGTAAGTGAAGGATGATCAAACACTCCCTTGTATGAAAAATCTAAAATAAGACCAATTACTTAAAAGAATAACCCAATACACCATGGATCATTCTTGTATCCAAACAAAAATGTATTATATGAAATATATTTTTTATTGTTTTTAAACTCATGAGAATATCACATCTTTATCTTCATTTCCAATTTTTGTTAATTCTTTTTGAAACTTTCTTGAAGTGAATTCTTTCCTATTCATGATCACATCGATGTTATAGTTATTTCTAACTTTACATTTATTAGAGTTTTTACAACTGATATTGGTATTGTTGTCCATAGAGCATTTAACTAGAAGTGTAATTTGTATGTTTGTGTTTATATGAAAGAGTTGTATTTTTTGATGATGTCCTTGAAATATGAAAATAAAACCATGACATGCATACTTTCCTATGGTTAGATAGAAATCTAGGTAGATTATAATTAGGTCAAAGTATAACACATACACAGAATTACCTTAATTCGTGCATAGTTCATTATGAATCAATATGGTGCAAACAATTTAAAAGGTAGCTAAAAAATTGAACAATTAATCAGATAGGTTAATAACCTAATAGATTAGAAACCTAATAGATTAGAAACCTAATAAATTAGAAAATTAATAGAATCGATTAAAGTTTTCGGCACAAGCTTTTAAACATAAAAAATGATATATTTTGTCATAACGTGATTGAGCAATTGAATTCTAGAAAAAATTCAGAAAAAGCATTCTTTAAACACATTGAAGGAAATAACTGAAGTTCATCAAGATCTCTTAAAATTGGAATCAATTACATGATCTTAGCTTGGCAAGATGAAAGAAAATTAGAATTGAACAAGTGTATTCAATCTTATTATTGAGTTGTGAATTTGTATTCTGTTAGTTGTTGAAACTCACTGTGAAAGTGATTGTGTTTGATGCAAGTGTGTATAGCCTTGCATAAGTTTTTTTCTTGTCTTAGAGTTAAGATTTTCTAAGTGTTTTTGTACATCTTGTAAATCTTTGAAACATAGTAAAAAATACTCTCTAGTTGTGGTTGTTAGGACAAACTGGATGTATATTCCAAAGAATTAAACTAGTATAAACTTCTTGTGTGAGTGTTCTGTTTTTCCTTCTTCTAATTTTGTCATGGTATAAACAATCCAACCACGTAAGTATCCAATCACATCGTTGTAATTGTTTTAACAAGCTACTATTTTGAAAAGATTAAATTTAGTAAAATTTGGTAAAATCAATCTACCCCCTCTCTTGGTTTAAGAAGAATTGACCTATATATTTTAACAATTGACACCAAAGCTAGTTAATTGCAAGATAATCAATTAGATCGTGAAAAATAGTCATCATTTCACAAACTTTTTCTAAATGGGTTTCAATTAATTAGACCACCACTCTTTGCCAGAGAAAACTATCTTTACTGAAAATAAGAATGAAAATCTTTTTAGAAGTCGTTGACAAAGATATAAGATATGCTATCAGTAATCGACCTTTTATAACTACAAAAATTATGGATGGAAATGCAATTTCGAAGGTTTATTTGAAAACAAATTGTCCAAAATAATTTCTAGAGGAAAGAAATAAGGGTTTGTAAACTTTTTTATACAACTTCTGAAATTCTTACTTTAATTTTATATAAACTATTTTTTTTTTTAAATCTTCTAAAAGTACTTATAGATAATGTTGCAGAAACATATATTATTAAGCAACTAGAGTATGGGCAAATGAAAGAGAGTGTTTCTTTCTTGTTCTGTACTCTTAACATTTTGATGCATAAAGGTGATTAAGCCATGAAAGTTGTGAGCAGGCAAAGAAACAAAAGTGATGGGAATAGACAAGCCAACTGTTATAGTTTCATAAATCACAGGCATAACATATGCCATGCTTTCATCAACACCAGACACTCTCCCAGATTCCTATCTCTCTGCTTAATTTTAATGTATAAATATTTCAATAAAAAAAAACTTTTGACTTAATACTATTCAACCACAACTATATTTTTTCCTATAATTATTCACTAAAATACCAGTTTTAAACACAATCACTCATTTTTAAAACAAAATTGTATCTGAGTAACGCGTTCTTAGTATGTACTTGTATAAATTTGCATTACAAAACATTTATTCTGATTGCTTCTCTCTATCCCGCATGAATCTTGATATTTTCAAAGCATGATTATCTGGCAAAAACAGTCACACATATTTTAATAGTGTCTCATTAAATCTAAATTCAGCCGAATAGAAAAACTATTTCCAAATACAAAAATAAAAAAATTGTTCTAATAGAAAAGAAATTATCATTAAATTTATTTTATTCAAAATATATTTAGATTGGATATAACTGTTGTTCTATGATATAAATATTACAAATATCTCATAAGATCTTCAGACTAAACCTATTTAGCCTGTAGAACTAGTATAAAAAAATCTATATTTAAACATTGTCTAAAAAAGTAAAAGTATGCAGCTATATAGGTGGTAGAGTCTTGGCCAAATACCATAGAAAAAAATTATAAACCTAAATATTTTTCTATTATCATTATATAAATTCTAGTTTTAAGACAACTTTGCATTTTTTATTCATTGAGACTATGATCGGACTAATCAGACCAATTTAATCAGAACTACCCAGGTTGCTAGTTTGGATAATGAAAATTAGTAAACAACAAGCAGAATAAGTAGGAAATTACTTTGGACAGATATTTAAAAAATAACTACTTTTTATTTCTTAAAATGAATTTACAATAGATAAAGGTTTATGTGAGATGTTGGTATAATTATAATTACTATCATATAATTTAATTGTGATTTTCTATCTTGTATGCCATGTGTGAGTATGTATGTATGTATATATATATATATATATATATATATATATATATATATATATATATCCTTTTATCCCAACAAATCATAATTATCTTAACCCCTTATTAGTGGTTTACTGTAAAGTTAGAATCGTAATTCAGTGGTAGAAATAGCGCAGGTTTCTTAGTTCAATCATGTCTTGGCATACGCTACATTTATTCATAATTACATGCACTTTGTTCCTGTTAAGATAATTTTTTCTATAAATTCTGATAAATTAAAATTAACTTGCGTACTTTAATTTAAAAAAAAAAAAGATAAAGGAAAAAATTGTATGTAAAAATGAGTACGTAAGACGATTTTAGCTTATAAGGGAAACTCACAGCATTTTAGCTTTCTCTTCTACAAGTGTTTACAAAGAAATTTATTTGAACAGGAGTTATGCACTGTAGAAGCACAACAATAATATTACTGAATGAAGTTTCACCATGCATTTAGCAGAGGCAGACATATCTACAACAGAGTGTTTGATGTGTTCATGCTTTATTTACCGTCTATCCCTGCGAGTACCCAAATCAGAAGCAACTTGAGCAGCTCTGGTTAGAGCACCTGACACCCACAAAGCACCTTTCGAAAAATAACTGCTGTTTACCACAGTGTTTGCAGCCGCTGCTACCGATCTTCCCGCCGTGGATGCCGCTGCAATGGTTGTTTCAGAGACATTATATCTCTGATCCACAGATTTAACAGCTCCAATACCAGCAGATATCTTATCTGTGAGGCCAATTCTCTGGCTCAGTTCAGAAACCTTTGCTGTTGCAGTGGCAGAAACCTGATGAGACTCGTCAAAATCTTTAGCCTTAGCCAGCGCATCCTTGCTTAGAACATATCCCTTTGCTACCATGGTCTTTACAACTTCTTGGGCCATGGTGACTGCTTCTCCAGCAGAGGAAACAAATTGACTGCTCTGTGGTGTCTGAAATAGAATGTCACACCATGAGCAGAAAGTTGTAATAATTAGCAATTTAGAGATTGAGGGAAATATATATACATACAGTTGAAGCAGCTTCGTCCTCATGACTGTAAGAGGGCCGGTTCCAAAAATCAAACTCATCTTCATAATGCCCCCAGCGTGTTATGCATACGCGTTGATCTAAAATAGTGGCTCCCTAGCAGAACATATTAGTAAGAAAGGCACAAATTATTAGACACTACTCACTAGGCACATGCTATTTACCATAGAATGATTAGTTCATTACATTAGTTAGTCAACTATGCAGTTATTCAGTTGTTATATTAGGAGGCATGGTTACAGATTAAAGCAGCTGTAAGTAAGACATTCGACAACAACTGATTCCGGTGTTATGTAGAAGCACAAATAAAAATTAAACTGAGAAAATATGAACAAGCAGAAAAATAGAAGGCTGTAATTTATATTTGCAAGCACACCATTACAAGCATGTCTCTGCTCTTCATATAGAGCTAAAACAAAACAAAACTGAAAATTTTGAAAAAAAGCACAATAACATCACGTAAAGACTCTGTCTATTGACAATTAATTATTTAGAAACACCTTTAGCTGAATAACCAAGGCATTTTCCAACACATTCAGCGACAATGTTCATTTTCATAAATTTAAAACCATTTTACAAAGAACATATTACGGAACTTATCAGTAAAGCAACTTAATCACTAGTCGAGTATGTGACTATTCCAGTGTTGATATACAAGTATTCTGGACTTTAGTTTGTTAAATACTCACACTAAGCAAGCATGCAGTTTCTTGTGAATATGCATCTTTGAACGTCACATAAGCAGTACAAGCATAATCACCAGACCTGTACACAGCAATAACCAGCCATGAGATCAATCTTTAAATAGCCAAAAATTAATATCTCTAACAAATGTGGTCAAATCCAAAACTTGGTAATTTCATTTAGACTGCTAAAACAGACGCTACCAAACATAAATGATCAATCCTCTTTAACTGGCAGGAAAAATAAAAATGACCCCTTCATGAAAATGCTTAATAGAGTTAACAAATTCAAAAACACCAAATGAATATATATATTCATAATCAAAAACGTCTCATTGACTTTGTTTCCAGGCCAAATTTTATAAATGCCACTTCCATGTTGAGAACTCATTCGGCCTTGGACTTCGGAACCATTCACAAAGTTAACATGCATCAGGACCAACTTCACAAAGCTGACCTTTACAGGTTGGGTTGCCAACCTATACTTCCTCACATTATGCAGACCAGACCACATGCAATATATCAGCTATAATGTCATAACAACACTTCCACCTAGACTATTACAATACAAGACAGATCAGCCAATTAGGTATGGATCTAATCCTCCAAAGCTACTCCTATATAAGGTCTGGCCACTTTTTCCTCCAAACTAACCCTACGTAACTGTGTATGCATTAGGACTGGTCTCAGAGCTGAAACTCACATTTTGGCAATAATTGGCACTTATACTTGCTTTTCAGCAGTATTTTGGTGCAATTTGATCAATATTGCAATAAATACCTTCAACATTTTACAAGTTTAGTTTATGCCTTTTTCCACTAGATATTTAACTTTTAGTTTAAGTTTGAAGGAAAATCAGTTTAAGCTTCTTGCAGAAAGATGAGCAGAGGTGCCCTCACAAAGACAGTGAAGAAATTAATTTTCTTAAGAAGCCACTAACTGCACTTAAGTGAGCCTCCCACTTGAAGCCTGAAGATCCACAAACTTAGCTTGAGTGAGGCATGTATGCTCATTTAAGTGACCCCTCAACTTAAGCCTAGAAACTCTCTATATGCTTGTTTAAGCAAGACAACTTTTCTCACTTAAGCAAATCTATCACTTCAGGTGCACGAAACCTGTTTTTAAAACCCTAAGGAGCCAAAAAAAATATATATATTTGGAGGCTATGACTGAAGCATTTCGAATGGAGGTGACTATGACAACTTCTATGCTCTAGGGATGCTCTCAGAATTTCTTCATCATCTTTTCTATAATTCATGGCTATGACTAAGGTTGAACTTGTCACTACAGTAATAACACAATCCTTTATAATGGCGTAATGGTGAATATGATCTTGGCTTGAGAGACGTATCTGTATTTAGTGTGGGCAGGGACCAGCAATGAGGGTGAGGGAGTGCGAACAGCCAGAGGTGGTCCAACCACTAGAGGAGGAAAAGTTGATGGCAAAGAAGAGAAATTTATTGGTGGAGGATGAGTGCTAATGGAGCGGCTTCAATTGTAAAATTTGTCTTCCTATAGTTCCACAAAAGCCACTATTTGGGAAGCGAGACTGTTTTATGCCCTTGAACTCTTGTCCAATTTCTGGTTAGAGACCAGAGTTGAAACAACTTGAAAGAAAAGGGTAGGCAACCCCACAATGCGAGTAGCCAACCGTTCGAATCTTGTACGGCTATGGTTAACGGAGTAGTGTTGTGCTAACTTGAAGACAGTGCAGCAAGGTTACAGTAAGACATCAAATTGCATCTCAGGCACCTATAATAACCCTTGCCATAATAGGATAAGGTCATTGTGGTACATACACTAATACCAACTAAGAGTTGATGCTTCCATGTAGAATGACACAACGGAAAGCTGTTCAGATTCAAGAGTGCTTAGGCATTCAATATTGTGAAATTTAAAGATCCATACGGCATATGTTCCATCTAAATGAGGAACATCTAGCTTCAGTTGAGGATGGTGGGTAATGGATGAAACAGGGCAAGTAGATTGAGGGATGGAGAGAGATGAGAATTGAGTGAGAATTGCATCAATCTTAGCTGAGAGATATTTTTGAGTGGATGCGAGAGTCTATTGATTCTTGGTAAGGAGCTTCACATACTCCTCAAACGGGTATTATCATCCATAACAATAAAAGCACTAAATTTATATGAACACAATAAATTTTCTAGAGCTCAAGGCCAACTCCAAAACACAAACAAATAAATTGATTATTCTCTTGCCTATAGTTATTACTCTGCATGGTTTATGTAAAGGATGGCTCAATACACCAATGGTAACACACAAATAAAAAGATGCAATGACAGAATCATGCAATGATGAAATAACATAATATCTGTGTGGCATTCACAAACTAAAGGAATGTAACAGACTCAGATATGTCAATTCTATCTTGATTAGGATCTGAATCTTCAGTCACCATAACAACTGGAGTTTGACAACGTTCCTTTTTGGCTTGTCTTTTTCTACTGAATGTAATTAAACTACTTCCATTTGATTACGGTTTTTCCTATCGAATAATGTTGTTATCGTTATTTTTTACACTTATTGTCTACTTTTAGATTGATCACCAAGTTACTTGATCCCCTATGTTCAATTGTTTAGAAAAAAAAAAATCATTTGGAGTTACGAATTGGAAAAGACAAACTCAATTAGATTCCGTCATCATTAAAACCTCTTTTATTAATATAGGTCGTTTGGCTACACCAATCCAAGAGATTGGCAATGGAATCAAGGAAGTTAGATTATTTTGCTTAATGAACCAAGGCTAGTATAAAAATAAGGGTTGATGATTGATAACGTTGTCGTTGACGTGATCAAATTAATACTACTAACCTATAGCAACTTCGGTATTACTAAGATAGTAGTCAAGAAAATAGAAAGGGTAAAATAATTCAAAGTCGTCTTCCAACGTACATAGAATTGATTTCCAACAAATTAGTTCTTATAAAAACTATAATAAGGTTTAATCAAAAACATAGTTTTAATCGGAATAGGAATAGTAGAAAATGCATACTATGTTAGTTTAGTGGAGTTAAACTTAGTGATTCTTACAATTTTAACAATCCCTTTTCTCTAGCATACCAAGTATTCGATAAAACTCCCATGTAGCTTTTCATCCCTTCAACTCTATACTTTCTACAATTGTTTTTACTCTTGCCAAAATCCAAACAGCTGTTTCACCGTAGTTATACCCTTACATAGGCCGTGTTCACTGTACAGGCTTAACGACTATTCCTGCCAAAACTAGGTATGAATTTAATCCTCAATTTTCCCCTCATTGACGTAGTTATTGCAGATAACAATTAACGGATACCTAATCACCTCTACACTGAATCCTTCCTTTTCTGCGCATAACAAACCGGAAATCGCCTTAGCTGTATCCACCTTTGGTTTGTGAACTGAACACAATTAACGTTTTTATAGTTTCTCCTAATTCGGATTCACAGCTATGACGAGTTAACAATTACAATCAACAAGTAAAAAAATCTGAGTTATACTATTAAACTTAATCAAATCAATATCATCGTTAAAGAATCACCCAATTCAAAAAAAAGTTGTAATTTTCTAAGGAGAAAGAATCGTTTAAATTAAAAACTTACCTGATAATTTCAACAGCCTCAATGACACCAGAGAAAGCAAAGAAATCACGGACATCCTTGTCAGTGACGTTCGGAGAGAGACCCGTAACCTCTACAGCGTACCCCCCGGAACTCATGTTTCTCAGCTGTGTTCTGAAACAACAAGAACTAGAACATTCCAGAAGATTAAAATAAAAAGGAGAATGATAACTTAAGACACTTAAAGAAAGTGAATTAACGAAGGTTTCAATAAAATTTATTAATATTATCAGTTAAATCACATTTTAATTTAAGTTTTAGAATGGAATTGTTGACCAATTACACTTTTAAAATTTTTTTAAAATTATTTTAATTTTATAAATGATAAATTATGTTTTGGGTACTATAAAATAAAAAAAATTAATGAAAACATCCCGTAAAAATTTTCATGTTAGTTTAATCTTTTATATGTCTTTATTGTTATTTTCCTTCGACAAATTTTCAGTGTAGGTTTTGAAAACAAAACATGTATACGAACTTAACATCTGACTCACATTTACATGTCAGGAATTTGAAATTTTTACAGTTAATATGGACAAAGGTGTAAATGTAAAAAAGAAAACAACATAATGAAATCGTTGTTGTAATCCCATATATAAATGAATGAGAAGGTGTCTGAAGATCATGTCTCTGCATTTTTTAAGTTAAGTACCGTGGAAAAACAAAAGTATTCAATTAGAAAGGAAATAGTTGAGTTGTATATGCGGTGTCGATACCACCAAGTCATACGAATGTGGTGTCCATAAAAGTTTTTCGAAAATCTTTTTCAGATTACGAAATTTCGAAAACATATTTCGGATTTTACAATGCCCAGGTGAAGAAGAGGATTAGGTTTTTGACATTTCATATATTTGATAGGTGCGAGTTGAACTTTGAGGAGGTGAAGGAAGAAATTTAACTCAAAGATTTCGTCAGAGCCCATTATGAGTGTTGGGCCTCTCTCCAATAATAGCAATTGATTAAGAATCCGCCACGTGGCTAGATCAGTGCCGCGTAGGAAAAAAGTGGTCCCACTCCTCTTTTCCACCAAAAAAACTCAAAACTCATTATCTGCCACTCAAAAACTCTTCGCTTCTAAACAGATAACATAATTAATTACACTCACTTCCCATTCCAACACACACATGGCATCCATTCCCCTCCTCTCGCCACCCGCCGCCGCCACCGCCACCGCCGCGGCTACCGGCAGCAACCAAGCCTGTCCCCTTCCCCTCTCCCCACTCTACTCCAAGTCCCACCGTCGACTCACGCGCCTTCACGTGTCCTCCCCAACCAACAACCCCCGCACGGCCGCCACCCCCACCGCTTCCCCCGGCTCCGGCGAGACCATATTCTTCGACGGCGGGGCCCACTACGGCGACCTCGCGGCGAACCTGCTTCTTGGATTCACTCTGTTCTGGCTCCCCCTAACCCTAGCGGCAGTGTCGCGCGCCATGTACCTGCGGTACAGGTTCACGAACCTGAGGGTGACGGTGATCTCGGGGCTGACGGGTGAGGACCGGAGCGACTTTGGGTACAGCGTGATAAAGGACGTGCAGGTGGTGCCACGTTTCATCGGAGAGTGGGGTGACGTTATCATAACCCTGAAGGACGGAACGAAGGTGGACCTTAGGAGTGTCCCTAAATTTAGAGAGATCGCCAAGTACTGCCTCGAAATGGCGCAGAAATCCCAAGGTTTGAAGGAAACTGGACCCAAAGGTTTTTAGTTTCCTTTCTCCTTTCTCCTTCTATTCTTCTGCTGCACCATCTCTAACACCTTTCCCTTTTTCTATACTTCATGTAAATTTCTATTCCATTTTCTTCTGTCAAATTGCATTATTCCAGTTTCAGTGGTGAGTGAGTGCAACTGTGCAAATATAAGATGTAGTAGCTACCAATTATATCGTATTTAATCATAAAATTAAAATAAGATTTTAATTAATACTTTAAGAATGATATAAGCTCTTGAAAATATTTTACATTGTAAATTAACTCTTAAATATTTCATTTTAATGATAAATGTTTAATTAACTTTTAATAGTTGGAACTTAATTGTAATGTGGGAGAAAGAGGTGATGTAAAGTTGGTTGACTCAAGTAGTTTAGGCCCATTCTGATTTAGGTTCGATCCAAACCGAGCCTAATTTAAGTTTGACCAGATTTAACGAGTGGTTACTTCTGCATCTCCAACTTTTCTTTTGCATCTCAACATTTTATTGTGATGTCAAATATCTCTCTCTATACTTACTGCAGTTATATCTATTAATCCTCGCAACCCAGTTTTATATTTTACATGCAAGGATTTAGAAATTCGATTAAAAGATTTATCGAATTTCAAAATATGATTATGTAATTTACTGAATTTTAAAATTTGATTAAAAATATATCAAATTTTGAATTTCAGTAAGTTTTGTAATTAGATTTCGAAATCTGACTTAATTAGTTATTAAATTTTGAAATCCGATATATAATTTAAATCTTTATTAAATTAAAATTAACACAAATAAATTATATATTTTATTTTTATATTAATTTAAATAAATATTTAAAAGAAATTATATTAATTAAAATGTTAATTAAATTTTAAATTTAAAAAATATCTTAACCATAAAAAATTCCTCATGTAGCAAATACCTAGGTTTACCAAATTTATGAAATATGAATAATCGAGATAGACACTCGTAATATCATTTTAAACTAGATGTTTCAAAATGAGTTTCAACGAAAGATTTAGTTTGATTCAGTTAAAAAAAAAAAAAAAAAAAACTTAAATAGTTATTTAGTCTTAGTTTTAGTCGTCTTTTTCATTTTGGTCCTATTTTTGAAAATGTTTTTAATTTGGTCCTACCTTTCGTAATTTTTTTTCAATCAACTCCTTCTCGTGAACTTCATCTAAATCGTTAACGGAACAGTGGCCAGCGTGGTGATTTTGTGTGACGTGGATACTGTTCAGTGACGTGTCTGTTTGCACTGTGTTGACCATTTAATTGAAATTTCAGATTCATTTTAGGGTTTAAGTTGAATTAAATTGGGTTTAGGGTTGTTTATGTCGAATTGGGGATTTTGGGGTTGAATTGGGGATTTTTTCGTCACTCTGTGAAATTCTGGAATAAGAACACCTATCACAGCTAATGACAGTTGCATCCGTTTCTTTCAAACACTCAATTAATTTTCAATATAAGCAATCTTCTGTCTTTGCCTAGCGATAATGGAATCTCACTCATCAGCACTCTCTTCGTAACACCACTTGAAAAAGTTGCATCCCAACACATCTTCACCACATCTCGGCAACACAAAAAAACCATGAAGATGAAAGTGAAACACTGAAAGTGAAAGAAACACCCAAAGTCGAACACTGGGAAACAAACCTTAAAGTTCGCACAGCCCCAAAATTGTTTATCCAAGTTCTTTGTAGTTCTAGCTGTGCGCACCACTGCAATGTCTATGCAATCATAAATTGGGGGTGAGCCTGAAACCCTAGAACCACCATGGCAGGAATTGCAAGTTCGGTGAACCCAGCTATTGCAAGAAGATGAAGATGCCCCACGAGACATTCCTTTTCAGTTGAACTTTAATGGAAAACAACCACAATGAACACAAACTCTAAATTTCAATTTAAAATCTGAGCTTTGACAGTGCAAACGAACATGTCACTGAACAGTATCCACGTCACACAAAATCATCACGCTGGTACTGTTCCGTTAACGATTTAGACGGAGTTAACGAAAAGGAATTGATTGAAAAAAATTACAAAAGGTAGGACCAAATTAAAAACATTTTCAAAAGTAGGACCAAAGTGAAAAAAGTCAACCAAAACTATGACCAAATGACTATTTAAGAAAAAAAAAAAGTAAATGTGAGTTTAATTGAGTCAAACTCAATTAGTCCATACGTTAAATAAGTTTGAGTTGATCGAAGGCAGCTTGACCATTAACCTATAACAATTTTTTATTAGTTTCTTTTGTATTATTCATAAGTTTTTTATTATAATTGTTTATTATTTTTAATTATGTAAATTGATAATTTGATATTTTTAAATATTAAAAATTTGTTTAATAATTTTTATATATTTAATTTATTTATTTTTCAAGTATATTATAGATAACTGTAATACATAATCTTTTATATTATAATTATGTGATCATAATGCATAAATAAAGATGATCTTGGAAAAATATTCTCATTAATTTACTTATAATCCTTGGAAATTCAAAACTGTGTGGGGGAGATTATGAGAGACTAAAAATCTATAAATATTTTTAGTAAAAGTAGAAACTGAAAATAAAATGCAGGTGTAAACCAAAGAGTAAAAAAATGATTATGCAGATTTAACCTCGTCCCATGGTAATTAAAATTATAATAGAGATGAAACTGTTTTCTTTTTTCTGATGAAAAGTTAAAGATACGAAAATGAAATATTATGCTCCACTTTTTATTTTTTCTAAATGTTTAGTTTTGATGGGGGTATGAAGCATTTATATGGATCCAAATAAAACTACGTGTTTTGGTCAGGATATTAAAAATATTTGCTCATAATAGGTTTTATGGCATTCTCTTCCCGCACCCCCTTACTGATAGAAAAAGATTAAAATACCCTTCTTCTGCCCTTGGCTGCTGAGAAAAAAAAATTGGTCTATAGCTCATTTTAAAATATGATACATATATTTCGGAGAGCTTGTTTCAAAAATTTATTCCAATAGATATAAAATTAAAATGTTTTGAAAATTTTATTTCAGAAAATTTATTCTAAAAATCCTATTGTAGAAATTATTTCCTAAAATATTTCCGGAATAGATAATTCATAATTCACTTTTATAAAAGTAAAATATCATTTAAAAAAACAGATGGTGCGGTTAGAAATTATGGGAGTGAAAAAAGAAAAAATTAGATTTATTGTTGGTGTGTTGCAGGACCCAATCTACTTTTAAGTAGCCCAATATCACAACAAAACTGAAAATTGAGGGAAGACCCTTCTCCAACCTCTACTGGTGAAAAAACAAAAGTTATAATTGAATTTTAATGAATTGTATTATTATTGGAGTTGTCAAACTCTAATAATAGGCTATTTCTTCCTTCATCTCTATAATTCTTAACTGCACCCTTAAAAAAAAAACATATTGAAATACCATCTTTTACTACATCAGAATACTGTTTTGGAAAATTGATTCTGAAAAATTTATTTCGAAAGGTATTATGTACATTTTGGAAAGTTTATTTTCATAATCCTATTCTGAAAAACTTATTTTTGAAAAGTTTATTCTGAAAATTTTTTGAAAAATATTTTGAATTCTTTTTCTCAAAACATGTGATGCCAAAATTCAAGAAAAAAATAATAATTTATTTCAATTGCTATTTTTTTAATACAAATATTATAAATTCTAAATAATTTATTGCAACGTCAAGATTCAAACCTCAACGCTACATAATATTTTTTTTCAAATATTATTTTCTCAAGCAGTGTGTGAGATATCAAGTAGTAAGGGTACAATCAATTTAGTATGTAATTAATGAAATAAATGAAATCAATTTATTATGCAATAAAGAGTGAGTTTCATGAAAAATAAATAAATACCCATTGAAAAAGCAATTTGATCCTATTGCTTAACACTGATTTAGATGTAAAGAATAATGTAGAAGCCACCAAAGTTTTGAAAGAAACGATCTTTTTTCACATAGCAAGTCAAAAAGCACACGTTTTCTGAGTTTCGTGAGAAGTAAGAATGATGAAATATAATAAAACTATTATTATGTTTCCATTATTCTCACAAGCAATAAGATTTAAAGTAGTTTTTTGTCTAAATAATAAACATTTTTTTAATGAGTAGCTTATAATTTAATTGATGATTAAAGGTATTCCATATTGTAACTAATAATGTATTTTGTTTCTAGTATTTGATTATATAGTATGTTTTTAAATGAAAATATTTCTCATAATTTGATGAGTTACCCAAAGGTCAGCATCATGATAACTAATGCATCCTATTTCTTTGTATGTGCAGATAATTTTTTAAGTAACAATATTTTAATGTATAACTACTTAACCACTTGCTATATTATAATATCATTATAGGATATTCAAATATTCAAATTAAAAAATTTAAATTTTATATTTTTATATTACGGTGACAATATTATTAATTAGTTGCATATAAAAAAAAGTTTGTTAAAATATTATTTCTTTAATTATTCACACTAGATAATTTTGTCAATGTGTGAGACTCACCCTCTATAAACTACGTTTTATTTTTTTAGTAAAATTCCTTCTATAAAATAAAAGTTAAATGATAAATTAATGTAAATTTAATAATGATGGATTCTAGAGCATATTCATTTAATACATACAATATTAATAAAATCTAAGTTTAATTTATAATATTACTTTTAACTCAAATTCTTAAAATAAATTAAATAATAATTTTGAATTTTCTCGTAATATGAGATTTAAACTTAGATTTGAAATCCCATCAAAGAAATAAAGTATATTTGTAAATCTTTCCCTTTTCTTCCAACCAATTAGAATGTTTTGAATTTTCAAAACTTAAAAAAAAAAAGGTGTTTTGAATTTTGGAAACTTAAAAAATGGAAACACTTTGATGTGTTTGTGATTATCGTCGGTGGCATTCATTACGATTGTTGTTATTAGACGATGTTAAGTATGTAGGGCATGATTGAATTTCACATCCATTCTTAAGAAAGTGTCATTCTTTCACACTTTTTTTCTTCCATTTTCTATTAAGAGTTTGTCATTTTGTCACATCCTACTTCCCCACCACTTCAACACTCAATCTTCATCTTCTTTGTGTTTTAATCCTTCCTAATTTATTGGTTATAAGTTGCTACTAATCATATTTATTATAAGAAATGTTAACAATGATTTTCTATGGTGAAAGGTTGTGCATGCAAAGACACCATAATGACATGTGACACCTCAATTCAAGCCTTTACCCCATCTTAGTTATTATAATTAGAAGCCAACAAATCTTTCATCTCAAATCTTTTCTAAGATTTGTGCTGCAAAAATAAACCTACTAGTACAAACATTATAGTTTATATATATATATATATATATATATATATATATATATATATATATATATATATATATATGTATATGTGTATGTATACAATTGAATTTATTGTACAAAGTAATCAGTTATTTATTAGTTTTCTTAAAATTTGATAAATAAGTACTTGTTTCTTGAAAAATATTTCAACTAAAAATGTACACAAGGAAAATGCTTACTTTAATTTACTCAAAACTGGTTTATTAATTTTTTTTTAATTATTTCAATAATAATTTTAAAATATTTTTAAGTAGATTAATCTCACTTTTTCCACAATCTACTAGGAGTATGTTTTAATAAAATTTAATTGAAAAATTCACTTTTATATTGAGTTATGGTTATCACTCACATAGATTGTTATCATTTTTATGTCAATTATTTTCTATGAAGTTTTTGTTTAAATACATGGTTTCTTTTGGAACTTAGTAGGTAAAGAAAACAAACATCATATGTTTGACAAGGTAATGCGAAGTAAAATAACTTCAATAATTAAAATGTCTATTTTAAAAAATTAGTAAATATTTGGAGAAAAGGATAGGATGTTAATTATTGTTGTATATATTATTTACATAAAAATGAGGTCAGATCTTAAAATAATTGAAACAATGAAATTATGTTAGCACTAAATTATCTTAAAATTAAATTAGAAATATATACATTAAACATTTACTTAAGTATGCATTCGTTTAACTTTACGTCTTACCTATTTGGAAAGGAAAAATTATCGGATCAATAATTTTGCAACTTTATTTTCAGCAAAAATTTTGTAAAATCATTTGACTTTATATTTTGTTACACACACGTACGCACATGCACACACACTCACCCACCCACACGCACACACATATAGAATATAAATAAAATAAAATAACAAGTTCCTCTTTTTGTAACATACATTTTATATTGTAATATAACTCTTAAAATTTCATAAGTCTCCATCTCAATTCAGTTCACATCAAACTCCCAAGATAAAAAATACAAACTTAATAGCGAATGTTTAATATATATATATATATATATATATATATATATATAATATTTTATAATTATGACCATCATCTCATATTAATATAAAATATAAGAGTTTCAACATCATTATTTACTATATTTTACATAAATAAAAAATATATATTATTTAAAAAATAACATGAATAGAGCTTTTTAAAAAAATTACTCGTATAAGTGACATTATTTATCAAGATAACATAAAAAACAAATTAATATATCCATGAAGTCTATATATAATAGGATAAAGACTATGACTTCAATTGTGTTATAGAAAAGACTAACCAAAAAAACATTATAGGAGGGTGTGCATTGATGAATAGGTATTGTATCTTGATTATATGATAACGTTGTACTCATTTCACCAAAATTGATATATAAGTCTATATATCTATGAGACCATGAGCATAGGCTATCTAACTAGAGAAACCTATTATTTGATTGTTGTAAGAATGTGTAATATTTTCTGAAAAATCTTCCAATAATGGATGTCAATCAAGCTTTATTGGTTGACTATAGTTTTCATTTCACAACTTCAATCATAATTATAAAATCATCTTATCTGAGTCAATTGCATAATAATGGACAATATGTATTAGGGCATTTTCCTGGTGTTAATAGGAAGACATTGATCAATTATTCTATTCACAAAGTATCATCTCCAAACTAATTTTAAGACATCTACATCGGTAAATCCTCCATCCGAAGTAGTTGTTATTGTTGTTATCTCCCTCTTATCTCAACAATGATCATAATGATATTTTTTTTTGACACGTGTTTTTCTTCTTTTTGACATACTTAAAACAAATCTTTTATTTTATCTTTGAATATTACATACTCTTTGTTTGTGTTGGAATGTGTTTGACCACTCGACCATAAAATCATAAGAATTGGAATGAGTTTATTTATTAAAACATATTGCTGAAATGGAAAGTGGATTGAGTGATTTTTTTCCTAAGAAAAATCACACAACTTCTCTAAATTTTCATGTGTTAAATGACCAAATTTAATTAAAAAAATATAAAAAAAAAATCAGTTAAGAATTAAGCAAAATTAGCTAACTTTTCTCAAGAAAAAGTGAATGAATCTGTTAAAATATTTGTAATTGTAGCCTATATATATCATTTTGGGAACCAACTCAATCTTATAATTATATATTGCCAATAAAATTTTAGGTGTACACATTTTTCATGTACCGTACTCACTAAAACATATTCTAAAAAAAAGGTCAATATGCATTTAGTTTCGCATATAAACTACCAAGATGTCAAAAATAAAATTAACTTAAATAAAATATTAAATCAAATATTAAATCCTAAATATTAGAGTTAATTTGTAATGGATGAATTAGTTCTACTTTTTATATAAAAATATTTCTATATTTCTTAAAACTTGTCTTCTTTATATATTTAAATTAACTCGCAATTTAAAAAATATAACATTTATCCTTTTGTTTAAAGTATTATGGTTTATATTTGAAGTTATACATATTTTAAGTTAAACCAATGCTTTTCAATAATAAGTCAAAATGAACCGTAATAGTACATAAAAAAAATTAAATAACTGACCCTCAATATGATCTGGAAAAAAAAAATGAAAGGAAATACATAAATCAATCACAATGACTTCTATATTTATAATTAACTACTATACTTTTATCTAGACATTTAGAATTCAAAATAGTCACTTAATGTACTTATATAGACATTTTAAAGTGAGTCAATCCGACTAATACGAATTATCACGAGCTGAGTTTAAAATGAATAAATCCAACACAACTCACTTTATGGTGAATCAGAAATTTTATAACCCGATTCAACCCATCATGGATTGGTGGGTTAAGTGGGTTGACTCACCAACCCATATAAAAAAATTATTTATGTATTTATTTTTAAGTATCCAAATATTTAAATAATTTTTAAGCAACCAATGGGATGACAATCACATTAAAATCAAGAACCAATATTTTCATCATGCTCACCACCAATATATGATGAATTATTTCTAAGAAAGTGTTCATATAATCCAAGAAAACATGGCTAATATCACATATTTTTTGTCATGTTATTCAACAAAATATAAATAAAAGTTACACATTTTTGTCATGCTAATATAGGAAAAATTGTTTATAAAACGGTTGCTTGAGTAATTTACTATAAGATTATAGTTATAGTTAAAGATTAAAGTATCAATGTATATAACTTGTCAATCAAATTAATTAAACATTCGAACTATTCAAATATTATTGAGCAACATTCTAGTATTTAAAAATATAAAATTGTGAACATATATAATTAGTAGTAATAAATAATTATTAAAAAATTGTAAAAAAATGTTAATAGGTTAAGTGAGCCACTTTTATAAAAAAACTGAATTTTTTTCAACCCAACCCAACTTAAACTCGACTCACGAGTTGAAATCCATTTTAACATCTTTATATCCATATATACAAATTTCTAATTTAGGATATTTTAAAAGAAAAATATAAAGATAAGAATAATTGAAAAAGGAATGGTAAAGACGTGTCAATAGACACTCCTTTATAGCATATGCTTTAAAAGCAAAATAAAAAGACGTTTTTAAATAAAATAGATAAAATAAATAAAAGTGACAAAGACAAAATAGTCAATACATAACAATAATTAGTTTCAATACGATTGTGATCTTACATATTATAAAATATTGAATAGAACTTGAATGACTACTGATTCATAAAAATAACAAAAAATGGTCAAATCAACCTAATAAATATGTGTTATTATAATATATAAATTGTATGTGTCAATGCTTTTTGTATTTTTATTATTCTATCACATTATTTATTATGTGTCACATTTTTCATATTTTATTTTCTCTTCCACTTCTTAGCTGTGCAATTCATTCAGTGCAGAGGTGTAATTTCTCAAACATGGATTATCTCTTGAAATGATACTCTCTCACTTGCACACTTTCAATTTTTTTTTTCTTAAAAATTACCTTTTAAAATAATTCTATACAACTCAGCAATTGATTCTCGTCCAGTAATTATTCCAAACAAATATGTTATAAATAAAATGGATAAATTCAGCAATATTCTCATTATCTACGTTAAATTCTTTTTATGAGTTTCTCCTAACTTATTGAACTATAGATAATTTTGTTCGTGTTTCCTTTATACTAAAAAAAATGGAGAATATAAGATTGTTTTTGCAAATATTTTTTCATGACATGATAATTGCAAGGTATGATTGTTTTTAGAAAGAATTATATTGAACAAAATTTACTAAATTAATTACATTTTTCAAATATTAATTTAATTTATTTAAAGACAAATTTTATAAATGTAGTTACCCTTTTGCTATTTAAGCTAACAACTAGCGAGTACTAAATTAAATTAACTGAAAATCAATATATAGGTATACTTATTATTAGTTACTTAGAAATATATTTAGGTACTTAATCATTTTATCTTATGTTTGGATTGACTTAACATCTATTTGTTCTTTATATTATATTAAAGAAAAGCTTTTATTTATAGCGTCAAAGAATCTCGGAGATGAACCTTTGATTGAATATCAACGACTTAGAAATTCTTCGACAAACTAAAAGAGTTTGGTCTAAAAAGTTTTCATCTTCCATTGAAATATTAGGAAGCAGACTTTAATGATGTCTGTGATATCATACTAGGAAGTAAACTTTATGTTTAACTTAAACCTACAAAATTAATATATAAAATGAGATTTACATCCACTTTTATATATATATATATATATATATATATATATATATATTATGAAATTGACTTATTTCACATGAGATTTCCGACATGAAAGATTATGTCTTATATTTTTTAGTAAGAAAGAATTAATAACATTTATTAAAAACTAAAAAATAACCAATTTATTATTTTTTTTAAGAAAACTAAAAGTATAGTTATTTTGAAAAGGTAATAATTCCATGTATTCTTTAGAAGAAGAAAAAATCCATGTATAAGGTGAAGAAAAAGGAGGTGGGTTCTTTAGTTTGGGGTCCCATGAGGATGTTGAAGGGAATGATTAATTTGGCAGACATGGAGTTCAGCTAAAATAGGCTTTAAAAAGATAAGAAAAACAAATGAATAATGAAGAACCCTACCCAATTGAATTCAATCATATAATTCTATGATCTGTTTATTCAGCTAAGTTCTGACAAATTTTATGAAAGGGTCCTGAAAAAGGGTGCAATCATAAGGTCCAGCTCCTACAATGGGACATTCATTCTTTCTTTCTTTCTTCCTTTGTTTGAGATTGCATTGCATGAAGTGTGTGTAACCATTGCACCACAACTTGTTGAAATGTACTTCCATTCTCTGCTTCACCATAATTAAATTCCACTAAAGCACCTACATGTAGGAGTGTACCACACAACTAGGTGGGGTTCCCTTCACAATGTGCTTCTTTGAATTAGGGTTTCCGATTGAAATTGGAATTACTTGTGCCATCCCATTTGGAGACACCTTCCTGGAAATTTCTGAATTTGTTTTCAGAGTTCATCACAACACTTCCATCAATGTTGTCAAATACCTACCACTAGGGTTGGTCTCTTGCAGAATCCCCTTGATCATCATCATTTCACCTCTTCTTCCTCTTCATTTGAATGGGAATATGACATATAAGATTTTTTTGTTTAGGTTAAAACATTTACTTTTGAAAGGGTATGTTAGACAGGGTTTAAAGGACTTGGGCAAAGAGTTGAATAGTAATTAAATTAGAGACCAACAAGTTTATTTTGGACAAGAGAGAAGTTAGTTTGAAGAAAATATTTTATTTTACATTTTATATGATAGTGTCTTCTTTGTTGTTTAGTAAAGTATATTAATTGAAATTTTTATTTGATGTGTTATTAACTTGTTGGTAAAAAAAAAAAAAATTTGATTCATCATTGAAAGTTTTAAGAGAACTTATTATTAGTGAAAGATTTTACTGAATCAGGTTTTGAGGGTTCGTGAGTTTTTCTTTCATAGATTTTTCCATGGTAAAAGAGTGTGGTGCGGGTTGATTTCTCCTTCTTTATTTTGTACATCTTGTTACTTTGCATATTACCTATATAAGGAATAATTGATCTCCGCTTTACTTCTCCTTATTTGGCATTTTACTTGTCTTTCCAAAAAATATATATGGGAGATAGGAAAAATGCAAAAACAATTTAAATTCTTACAGTATATGTAGAATTTGATTTTTTTTTGTACTTTTAAGCAACTAAAATATTCTTCTAAATTCATAAAATTTTATTTCATTTAAAATTATATGTCTAAACAACCTATTTCAATGTAATATATTTCTATTTTTTTATGATTTAAATTCTTTTTCATCAAAAACATGCACGCTTTCTTGATCATACGGTGGCCAAATGACAGTGAGTTTTGATAAAATTAAACTTTCGTTACTAAACTTCATAATTTATAAAATCTACTTCATTTTTTTAATTATTAAAACTTTGAAACAAAATACTTTTACTTTACTAATATAAAAACTTAAGAGTTAACTCACTATAACAAATATTAATATATTTCGTTTGTAGTGCAGTAAAAAATTATAGTTTTAAAATAACAATTTTAACTTTATTCGTCTTGGTTAAATCTTATTAATATTCAATAGAATTGAATATATATTTGAACTTCAGTAATTATTATCATATTTATTAAAAAGAATGAAAAATTAATCTTAATATGAAAGTATGAACTACTAAAGAGTTTAAATTTAAAAAATAAAAAAGTAAAAGATTATACTTTTAAAAAAATTATATATTAACGTCAATCTTTATTTAATAAATTAGTGACAATTATTAAAGATAAAACATATCTTTAATTATACTTAACTATTACCGGAGTTCAAATAAAGTTAACAAATTACAAATTTTGTAGTGTGATACTAAATGAAATTTATCCTAATATAAATTACTTTATTATCAATTGTATTTTTATTGTTTTTACTTAATTCTTAATCAATATATATATATATATATATATATATATATATATTTTCGATGTAAAATGAAAAGGATGAAAAATAAAAAAGTTATTATATTTCTTAATTTTTACGTGAAAACACATGAAAGAAGAGAATAAAGGAATAACTAGTGTATGAACTAAAAGAATTAAATATATAAATGCAAAAAATTCTTAAAGAAACGAGAGAGGGAAAAAAAAAGAATCAAAATAACAACCGAAGGAGGAGAAAAAATATCACATGTCTAATCAGTGTAAGGGGTGCGATGATATTTTATTGTTATTGTTCATTGAGACAATAAACAAAGATTTTGACTTCAAAATCTTTTTTAATAGTTTTCCTCTGTAGTTTTTTTTTCCCACTCTTTATCTGTTACTGTGATAAGATAAGATTACTTTCGTTTGAAATACCCTCCTAGTCTTAATTAAAACTTCAAGTTGCATTTCTCATACACGTTCAAACTACCAAAGCGAAATTTTACCATTTTTTTTTTTCAGTATATGCAATCACAACTTTCATATTAATTGATACATTCATTCTTAATCTTATCTATCTTGGTACATGATTCACACAAGAGATTATAAAAATGGACACGTTACGAAATTTGATTGAAGACTGTTATTTTCATTACAAAAAAAATATCCCCTATGTGCTTGGTAGGGATGGCAAGACAACGTTTGAAAAGAGTGAAAATCACGATATGATTACTTGGCAAAAGAATACAAAGAATGGAAAGAAAATGCATTTGACAACAAAGGAATGAAGATGAGATGAAAGTGCAATATCACGAGTCCAAACAAAAGAATTTTCAATAATTTCCTTTTCAGCTTTCTGTAGCCACCACTAACCAGTAAAAATCAAAACATTGGCACCCCATCCACTATAGCTTGTTCCTACCCTAGTTTTCACCTTCCCTTTTTGCATCTCTTGCTAATCAACTCTCTTAAGCCATTCTTAAGTGATTGTTTCATGTTTACAAACACCTAAAAAACCTTGGTGTTTGGATCAAGATAACTGAGTTTTAAAACCTTAGTATGTGACTGTGATGTTAGAGTGATCAAATGCTGATTACAGTCACAAAACTCCCCTGCATCAACTAAGATGGGGCAATTTGTTGAAAACACATTCTCTAAATCAAAACAATTAGAATTTGATAGGAGTGGCTTATAGGTCCCTCATTTCCAAAGCAGTGATGATTATAAAACTCCTTCAAATGTTTGGACTGACAAATAGAGCCAAGTCCCACACTTGGTCATTCCCATACTTTCCTCATCAATGGTTATCATCTGATACACTCTGTCAGTTCAAAAGAAAAGAACCAAAATGGACCAACCTCAAGCCACAAAAAGAAACTGAAACTGGGGTTACTGGTTCATTGGGACTTTTGACCATGCTCCAGCAGTCTTCATTTCTTGTTTTTCCTATACACTAAAAAATGGTTTATTAATAGTTATTCCTCAGACAAAAGCAAAACCATGTAGCAGTGTAACTTTGGTGTGTAATGAGAAAGAAAGAGGTGATGTCAAGTCATGTGTGAAGCAGAGAATTGCCTGCTCAGCCATATGAGCTGTTCTATTAAGTGCCTTCTTTATTGAAAGATGCTAAAGAGATAGACCCATTTGGAATATGACAGAATGTTTTTCATCCTCAGTTCCTCTTTGGCACTTTGCAGGTTCTGCTAGCTATTAGGCCCCAATTCCTCCTTATCCAAAGCAACTCTCACCCTTTTAAAGCTTATGTCAAAATCAAATTCCATTCAACACATCTAATAGTATTAATCTTCTCCTCACACTTCATTATCAACTCATAGCTTACACAACATCATTCACCTATTGAAAAAAACACTACCAACCCCCCCACATTATATTAATCAGATGGCAATAATTCCTCTACTTAGGTCACTATTTCGTGGCCATTAAGAAACACACCTCCATAGGTATATACAAAAAACTTGTGTTGGCGGGAGTTTGAACAAGTGAAGAAATGTCGCTTTCTAGTACTTGACCAAAACAAACTTTCTCGATTGTTATTGGATTCCCTTAACTTATTGCCGTGTCTATAGGGTTTGCAACTCCAATGAAATTAGATTAGGTAATCTCAATCTTTACTGTGTTTGAATTCAAACACATCAATACATAGCTTAAGCTAGTGTCACCATCATCACAAATTTGTTGAACACATAAATTGGGAAGATTGTAGAACAAAGTTCTGTGGGTTTGAATTAAATGTCATGATAAAGTACATGAAATGAGTGAGCCAAATGAGACTTTGGTTTTGATTAATATGTGCAATTATGTATATATATGGGCATACGTCATAATAAGTAGAAAGGTACAGTGAGAAGATAAGTGTATGATCACAATAGTGGTTTTCTGAACAGAAGCTTCTGCATCTTCAGTTACGTAAAATCAGTAGCATAATTTGAAGCAGTGATGAGCTGTTGAAAGCAAATACATGAGAGTGATAATAACATGGGATGGGAATATTATTATTATCTCAAAAGGGATACAGCAAAAGGACCAAACTATGGGAATATAAGGAGGGGCATAGGATTCCTAAACCTTTTTCTTTTGCAAGAGCGTGCTAAGTAGAAAAGATAGGGAGAGAAAGTGAGTGAAGTGAAAATCCACAGTCCATTGAAAAGGTGGCTCTAATATCAAAAGGATGGTTCCCACAAGGACGTAGGAATCCCAAGTAGACGAACCCCAACATCTACATAAAGCTAAAAATAGATAAAATATAATAGCATGAGCTTCAAATTCTGTTCCACACGTGGGGCCTTTGCTCCCTGTTTCTTTTTCATATGGGATCAATCAAAGAATATTTTTTTTTTCTTTTGTTCATTGCATTAAAAATGGAAATAAAGAAAAAGGGGGATTTTAGTAGGGTAGGGACATTGTTTCATGTTGTGCCAAGTTTGATTTTTGTTCATGCCACTTGTAATGCAATAAGCTATCTAGATTAGCCTAGTTCACATTCATTCTGTCAGCATTTTCAGCAGAAAATGGTTTCATTTTTCAAATATCTTCCACCATACTTAACAATTAACCCCAAAAATGAATTCTACAGATTTTAGGTAACAAATTGGGTCACTTAATGGGCAGTACCATTACAACAACAAAATCTCATTCATCAAATGATATCAGTCACATAAATCACACAACACCATTTAACTCAGCAACAGATCAAAGGTTTCAGAAATTTATTTGCTATTAAATTTCTCTTGACATTTTTAACCTCTCTTCTGCTCTCCTCTTCAGAAACAGAAAAGACCATTAATAACACAACTTTAAAATACCATCCAAATTGTTAATTGATCCTTTAGCATTATTGATTGTCCTTTCCATTAATTATCTGAAAAAGAAAATATCATCATCAACAAAATAGGACAAAGTGGTTCTGCTTTTCATTTTGCCATTTAGACAAAGATTAGACACCTTTGAACTATATATATGCATTTGGTCCTGCATTAGCAAGGAAAAGTGATATAAATTAGTTATCTCCACTCTTGTTCATATGGAAGATGACTATTAACTGAAAAGTAACCGTGAGACAGAACAAGGTAGTTTATAGTACTTGGGGGAGAGAGAAGAGGGAGGGATAACAAGCAATTAAATCACTGAGGAGCATTTGTAAAAAGTTTAGCTAGATGCCTGTACTTTTTTATTTTTGTTTTCGGTGTGTGTGGTTGTTGAACAATTTTCATAAAATGAAACTTTATATGTAGGGTAAAACACTCTTTCTTTTCCAGTCTTCTTTTTGGACCTTCTTGTCCTCTTTTTTGGTAAGTCCAAATTGGTTTAGCTAAAAGGGCATGATGAAGGAGCGTAAACAAATCCTAACAGCGGCTTTTAGAAAGAAAAGGAAAGGGATTAAGTTGTATTGAATAGCTTATCACTGGAATGTCAAAAAGAAAGCACAAACAACAAGACAAATTAATCTGTACTTAGCCAAAAATTAAACACAGTTCACATAGTGTCCCTGTTGAAAAGGCAGTTCACCAGACAAAGATGACCCCAGACACATTGCTTTTCTCATGCAAGAGTAACAAACGATCATAAAACGTGCTTAAGAAACCAAGAGTCTGAGATTATATATTATGTTCTTCAAGCATATTTGGACCCTGAATCCTCTCAATTAAAGCTGTGTTTGAAACTATATTGTTTAGTTTTATTCATACCACATATTCACATTCCCTTTGCTGGCTTTAATTTTGTTTTCCTCCCTTTTCCACATGCTTTTTGGTTTTGTTGTATTCTATTTCTGAGAGAATTTAAGACAGCGAATGATTACTTCCGCATTTATTGAAGAATATAGAGATCATATATCAAAATATATAACTTTCCAAAATTTGAAACGGCTAACGATAATAGGGGACCTGTATTTGGACAGTAAAACCAAATGAGGCCAAGCTAAAGCAAACTTTACACTCCATAAAACTACATTGCAACACAAGAAGTTGAAAGATGATATTCACTTTAGATTTTCTGCAGTTTCACTGTCCCAGATTGATATATGACCATACACGTATGCCATGTATAAGGGATGAAAGCAAGTCATAGTGAAAACAAAAGGTACATTCAGATTAACCAGATCTATTCCAAATAAAAGTGACCCCTCTGCTGTGACCTTTGTGGTCACTAGCAGGTGTAAAGTGATGAGATAGTGAATAAAACCAAAGGAAGAATAGAGTGAGTTGTGGTAAAAGTAAACCAGTGGCAGAAAATGTCTAGGGGACTCTCCATTAAGCTATTTAGATGAAAGTTATCATATGGTCATTGAATATTAGTAGTTAATGATTCACATCTATTTCTTTTTGTTAAGAATACAGTTTGGGGAGCCTGTGAAGAAAAGTCCCCACGTTTTTTTTCCTTTATGTCTTATTCATCCATTTTTTTAGTTTTCTTTTCCTAATTTTGGGCAAAAGAAATTAAGGGCTCAAAGAGTGGGGACACTTGGAGCTTAGCAATTGATTGGGTGGGTTTGACATGATGAAGGGCTAATAAAAAGAATATACATAAGACCCTCCCCATCCAATCAAATATCAATCTCTTTGGGAACTTGGGCCTCTCCACTCAGCTCCTAATAGTCTTTGCCATCATAATATTCATTTAATTTTGGAGTCATTAGCCTCCATCACACGGGTTGCTAATCTGTCTCTTGTGATTATATCAGAAACTCACCAATTCTTTTTGGCTTCAATATTGGCCATTTCTGTGTCACTTGGTTCTGAACTAAGCATATTTCTATGTTCAACTTGCATCTTTATTACTCTTGGACACATCACAATAATGGCACACAATCAATTTATAATTTCTGAAACATTCAACAAGTCTTTTGAAATGTTACAGATAAGCATGGAACCTAAAACATCACACATCATTAATGGGTCCTTAATAAACCTTCAATTAGCCAGAAAAAGCCAGTGGAATTATATCAATTTCCCCACTTGATTTATGATTATCTTGATTTTATATTTCATTGTGGATGGAGGGGTAGGAAATGTCCATCCAAATTAGGCTAGTGGGAAAAAAACCCTTCTAAAAAGTCTAGCGAACTGGCCATGGCATTTCAAAGGTTATAATCAATCAGTCCATTTTCTGAAGGGACCCCTGAATACTTAGCATATGCAATTTTGCCTAACTTTGCTGTACATGCCATGGCCATGACTATTAATTATGATTCTCAAAAAACAATATGAGGTGGGAGTTCAGACACTCAGAAAACGCCATTCCGCTCCCAAGTGCTCATTACAATCCCACAACAATGACCCAAATTCTCACCTCATCACTCCCTTTCTCTCTGTCTCTCTGTTTCCATGTCTCATCACCTATCCCTTTACTGTTCATGGTAAAAACCAGAACTGCTACGACCCTATTTATGTCTACTGCATAATAACCAACCATTTGGCCGGTGATTCAACCTTTTCAAATTATTATATTCTAAACCAGGGCTAATTATTTCTTTATATACACGCATCAAATATTGGTGCGTAATGTATAATATTAATAAAATTCAAATGCAATGCAAAGCAATGGGTCCGGTTACCCCTTGCGTGCGATTTGTCAAAGATTAAATCAATATCAACGCGTTTTAGCATCAACTTTATCATTTATTCATAACCCATTAGCACAAAGATTAACAATTAACAAATAGAATACATAATAAAAGATGAGGCTACATAGGGTTGATACGGTCAAGCCTGGACAAGGAGATAGGAGCAAGGACTAAGTGCCCATCTTCAATCAATAGCCGAAAAATGACAAATTTGTGGCTTGATGGATGGAAAGAGAGAGCCTTTTCCTCCTTTTTGAAAACTTCACAAACTAGGTTCATACTTCATACACTCGTACATATATATATATATATATATATATATATATATATC
>Ga0214545_1003345_pt1 | contig 30699 bp, 17 predicted proteins | sample CNSS4metaG_FD_160064 | JGI IMG/M metagenome (GOLD analysis project Ga0214545, IMG submission 160064) | Root nodule microbial communities from cowpea collected in UCLA plant growth center, Los Angeles, California, USA - CNSS4 | ecosystem: Host-associated > Plants > Roots > Nodule | place: USA...
GAGCCGATGGTTAATACCGGCTCAGACGAGTGCAGTACCAGTATGGTCCTAGTATCGAAAGTCTTCCTGACAGTGTGGGTCAGGTAAGCGTGTCCCGTTAAGAAAAGAACGGCGGTACAGAAAAGGGCAGAAAAAGAGTACTCGTTGTTGGGGATGCTTCCGCTGGAGGGGGAGTGTACCAATGTGGTTGAAGGGACTCACTCTTGAGGGAGAGATTGTTAGGAATCCAAGTGTGAGTCTAAGTCCCACATTGACCAGAATTGAGAAAGTAGAGCACCATATAAGAATAAAGACCCATAAACCCATTGCCTTAAGGTTTTGGGTTGAGAGTGGTGTTAGTGTCTTATGTGGTTAGGCTCAGGTCTCATTGGTGTTTGTTCTCCCCAGTGAAACCCCCTCTGTAAAACTTGACAAGTGGTATCAGAGCCGGTGGTTATATCAAAGCCGATGGTTAAAAACCGACTTAGACGAGTGCAGGTCCATGTATCGAAAGTCTTCCTGGCAAGGGTTCCAAGTAAGCGTGTCCCGTTAAGATGAACGGCAGTACGAGAAGGGGTACTCGTGGTTGGAAATGCTTCCGCTGGAGGGGGAGTGTACCAATGTGGTTGAAGGGACTCACCCTTGAGAGGGAGATTGTTAGGAATCCAAGTGTGATTCTAAGTCCCACATTGGCTAGAAATGAGAAAGTAGAGCACTATATAAGAATAAAGACCCATAAACCCATTGCCTTAAGGTTTTGGGTTGAGAGTGGTGTCAGTGTCTTATGTGGTTAGGCTCAGGTCTCATTGGTGTTTGTTCTCCCCAGTGAAATCCCCTCTGTAAAACCTGACAAGTGGTATCAGAGCCGATGGTTAATACCGGCTCAGACGAGTGCAGTACCAGTATGGTCCTAGTATCGAAAGTCTTCCTGACAGTGTGGGTCAGGTAAGCGTGTTTCGTTAAGAAAAGAACGGCGGTACAGAAAAGGGCAGAAAAGGAGTACTCGTGGTTGGGGATGCTTTCGCTAGAGGGGGGAGTGTACCAATGTGGTTGAAGGGACTCACCCTTGAGGGGGAGATTGTTAGGAATCCTAGTGTGAGTCTAAGTCCCACATTGACCAGAATTGAGAAAGTAGAGCATCATATAAGGATCAAGGCCCATAAACCCATTACCTTAAGGTTTTGGGTTGAGAGTGGTGTTAGTATCTTATATGATTAGGCTCAGATCTCATTGGTGTTGTTCTCCCCAGTGAAATCCCCTCTGTAAAACCTGACATGAACCCTACTTTTTTGTGTGATTTGGATAGGAATATGGATGAAAATACGATTGAAATGAGACTCCAAGAGTTTAGGTATACTATAATAGAAGCTAAAATAAAAATGTAAAATAATTGAGTATTTGGACCGTGATGGTAATGGATAAAAGAATGGACTGAGTGAAATCTAAGCACAACAAACTAATGGTATTTGGACCGTGATTGGTAAATTATTATTATTTTTTTATTTTTTTAAACAAAAAATTTGAAATTTTTTATTTATTGGTTTTTCTTGTGACTTTTTTTTTTCAGACTTTAACATACCATTTAACATATCGAACACTAAGCAAAGTAACTTGCCTCAAGACATGAAAACAAGTGTATCAGGCGGAAAAGATATGATGGAATTTAAAAAAGGACCGATAGTGTACTGCATTAATTAAGTTCTCTATCGTTCCTCTTTCTCAATCTTCCTCTTCTTTTTCCTTTTTCTTTTTCAATCGATTCATTGTAATGCTTCTATCTTTGTATTCCGATTCATCGCATAATCCCTTTCATTTCATACTTTTGACTGAACCCTAAGTTTTTTGTGATTTGGATAGGAATATGATGAACATACGTTTGAAATGAAGCTCCAAGAGTTCAAGTAAACTATAAGAGAAACTAAAATCAAAATGGAAAACAATTTTGAGTATTTGGAAGACATCGTGATGTGATGGTCATGGATAAAAGAATTGACTAAATGAAATCTCCATTCCCAATTCTTACTTTGGAAATATTGGATTTGTTGAGCTCCTTGAAAAGTTATCTATCATGAGTCATGTGGTTTGTGCAACCACTATCTATAATCCAATCTTTTGTAGATTCGTTGGTTATGACACATGATGTTGTAAGAAGTAGTTTCTCCTCTAATTTATCCTCCACAATCTTAACATCTTCTTCAAAATCTTGGGATTTACATACCTTTTCCATATGTCACAATTGACCACATTTGTGACATTTGACATCGGGCCTCCACCAACACCAGTTGGGTTGATGACCTTTTTTCTTGCAATGGAGACAAGATGGAAAAACCAATTGGGTTGATGACATTTTTTCTTGCAATAGGGACAAGATGAAAAAACTTGTGTGTTGTTGTATTTGCTTCTTTTGTTGTTCTTGACTACGAGAGTATTCTCTTCATTGTACCTTCAACTGCCTCATGATTTTCTTCTCTCATCAATCTTTGTTGTTCTGAATGGAAGAAAATATGTCACACGGAGCTATACTTGAAATATGAAGATATAAAATTTAAATAAGAGATATTAAGTAAGGAGGAATGTTGAGAATATTACTTAATATCTTTTTTTATTTAAATTAGTTTCTAGAAAATATTTCAGTTTTAGAGATATGTTTCAGTCAATTTTAGAAATTAGTTATTATTTTAGATTAAGAGTGAGATACTGTAAATATTTTATACTTGATATTATGTTATATTGTGCTCTCTATATAAGTTATATTAATAAAATACAAAAATATGTTCCTATGTATAATATATCACATATATCTCTCATATATCTCATATTTCCAAAAGTCCTAAAAATCTCAAAAGTTGCCTATAGTCTTGGTCTCTTTCTACAGGACTACCCTATTTCTGAGAATGACAATTGAATAAACTTAATACAAAAATTCCATAACAAAACAAAAAATATAAAGATTTATAAAGGGCAAAAAAAATATATATATATATATATATATATATATATATATATATAATTAATTTGTCACTTAATACATACTAGTAAATTATAGACATAAGAAATACAATTGATGACCAAAACAAAAGCAAATTTTAATTAATGAATAATGTGAATACAAAAACAAAAACAAAAACAAAAACAAAAGCATACACAAAATTTACTGATTTATAAAAATCATTGCTATATAATGACATTCGTTTGTACAAATGGTTATTTATGCTGAAAATTTTGGCTATTTATAATAGAGTTATCCTAATCACATTTTTTTCGTTCGTAAAAGTCCAATATAATATTATACTTTATATGGCCACGACATCTTTGAACTCTGTCATAATTATCTTTAGTCGAGTACATGTCAGTCCATTAGGCCAACATGTATTCAATTTTTTCTTATCGGACCAAGGTAACCATATATCAAGTAATTAAGCCCACATCTAATTAGGTATAACAGATTATTGGGCCTATAAGTAATTGGGTCCCACGAATAATGTGAATCTCTCAAGTAATTGAACCTCTTGGTTCAAGTCCATTAAGGTAAAAATTTACAAAATATAATAATATAAATAACAAGTCAAATGAGGTAAATAAAGACATTTTCATTAATCTATGCATTAATTATTTGTTGACACACTTGAGTAACCGCAGCGTTGAAGTTTCTTCTGCATACATACCCCAACCTAGAGTTAGGAGGACAAGTACCTAGGACAAAAAGGACGAATGCGAAATCAAAGTTTAGCAATGACTTTTTGCGGAATGTTCGGTTTCATAAGAACAAATATTTTTTTTAAAAGTTTTGAACCATCAATGTATTGAAATATTAAATGGAACAGAAGTCATGAGCTACATTTTAATCAGGATATGTTTCAAAAGGATGAAAATATACTTAATTCTTTATTAAAATCTTGTTCTCGCGTATACACAAAATATGCTTAGCTATAATTGACAAAGCAAGATGTTCCAACTCAAAAAATTTAATTGTTTTCAAAGCCATGTATCTGCTTCCACAGAATTACCAATCTCAACCCATAAATTAGAACGACATGCCAAAAGTATAAACAAAAATGTAAAAAAAAAGTGACAAACCACGTATTAACGTTATCATGATCATTGTTCTACTAACATAAAAACACAATGTTCTGATTGGACAATTACTAATTAAAGTTAATAATTTAATTTTGACTAGACACTAACTATTCTATTCATATAAGTTCTACTAGAATACCCAGTGATGTTTACTAAAATGCCTGGTGATACTCATAATATTTCAATATAATTTGAGCAATGGCTAAATAATGAACGTTCACTCTTGGAATACAAATAACTATTCAATGGGGCCCACATCTATTTCCTATAAAATTTATATTTAGAAAATATAATGCTTAAAATTAATATTTAATATTCGTATTGTACTGTATATACATATTGAATGGTGTTGGATATGATTAACCAGACAATTGAATAGAAGATCCATTGGTCTTTATTAGAATTAGATAAATATATAATTAGTTTAGACAAAACAAACTGGGTTATAATCAGGTCGTTTCTGATCAAAAGACTATGAACAAAATTATAAATACAAGTTAAATGCATGACTATTGATATATTTATTATGCAATTATTATAACATTAACTGTTTTGACCGATCGAACTTAAACCTTTAACATTGGAATATCTTTAACATGTACCTATTGATTAGATGACGACCTGATTACCCGAACAAAGAAGACACAACATCAGAATGAACGTATGAAAAAATTGTTTTAGAGAACGTTGGACTCTATATCTATATTGATAAAAATCCCTAGGTTTAGGTTAAAATATTTTATCTAAACCTATAAATGCTTCCGTAAATTTTCTAAAAGCCTATAATGATACCATGTTGCTCTTTCACATTAGTAACTTTTTTTTTTTCTTTTTTTACAGAAGTGGTGTAATTTTTACATGTAAATTACGATAATTTTTTCAAAGTAGAAGTCGTTTACTATGTCCCCCATCTTGGTTCCCAAACATTTTCACTTAAATACTGAAGCTATGATTAAGGAGCGTGACTTTCGTGTTATTTTTATATTAAAGAACAGAAGTCATCCTTACACTAACGACCTTCAATTCATATTTGTCCACAACATTGAAGTCGCTATGTTTTACAACGACTTTCCATTCGGAGATTTTTCTTTCTCATCATCAATCACGATTGGTTGAAGGTGAACAAGGAGTTCTCAACCCACGCTATTTAAAATTACGTAATATTAGACTTTTTGTTTAGTGATGTCACGTGTGTGAGTATCTTAAACTTTTTTGTTTTCTATTTTATTTTCTTTTTGTTTTCTGATTTTTTTTATCCTTCATCTCCTTCACCTCTTTCTTTCTCCCACACTACCTCTCCATCGCATTCTTTCTCCTCCCCTACACCATTCATCCATCTTCTAGTAATTTAAAAATAACCATTTTCAAAAAATTATTATAATATTATTTATTTTATAACTTTAATTTTAGAATTATTTTAAAATTTCCTAAATTTTAGCTCCGAATGTGATATACGAAGCCCCTTTCGGAATTAACGATTTGGAAAAACTAAATAAACTCTAAAGATTAACTTTTGAAAAATAATTTAAACAAATTCTAAAAATATTTAATTCAAGAAAGGAAATTTTAGAAGATTCATTTAATAAATGTTTGATTGTATTTTTTTAATTCCTAAAAATTATTTCCAACTTCATTTTGGTCCTCTAAATTAAAAAAAAAAATGAAAAAAGTTAGGTTCTTAAATTCTTTAAAAAAAAATACAATTTTTATTATCCCAAATTTGAAAATGTAAACATTGTGTATGTGCGCTTATTTTAGTGATTAATTAATTTCTTTTGTTCAAATAAAATAACAGTTATCATTATGAAAAAAACTCTTGTCACAAGAGTAAGATTCTTTTATGCATTTGTGCAGGTGAATTATTATTTTTTTTTTTAAATTTAAAAAATTTGAAGGACCAAAACTGAATTCATCTTAACAACACTATATTTAACTTGGAGTCGTTATAACAGGTTGTTAAGACGTGGTGTGCGTGGGTTTAGCTTCGTGCTGGACTATAAAACCTGCAAATACCAAACAACCTTCATATTAGCCCAAAAATACCCATGCTACAGCAAGTTTAAACCTTACCAAACAATATTTTTAGTCATCCAGGATACTCAAGATCCTCTTACTCCTTATATCTAAAAGGATCGTTGATCGAATAAAAATAGAACTTAGGTCGATTATTCTCATCTTAAGAGTAAGATCGATCAACGAGGTTCACTATAACCCTAAAAAGCCATTCTTAAACTTCTTCAACTACTGAGAATATGGATTAGGTGAGCATGTACCCCTCACCAAGGACAACCACGTAATTCTTAGAATCGCACAACTAAATAATTCATGTTTGCACTAAAATCAAGAGGGGTGAATTGGGTTCTTAATAAAAATTGTGTTTTTAGAATTTTTTCCTTTTAATATAAAAGTTTAATTACAATTTTTTCCTATATTTTAATAATCACAATAAAATAAAGAGAGTATGAAAGAGAAAATTGAACAAGGTATTTATACTAGATCAGATCAAAAAATCCTATGTCTAGTTGTTAGTCTCTCAAATAGAGATTAAATCAATCACTAAAATAAACCAAACTTACAATCACAGATAAGAATGTTTATAGTTTAGAAAACACCTCTTTTGAATCACACAAATGATGAAGACATCTCTCTTGAATCACACAAGAGATGAAAAAACACCTTCCTTGAATCATACAAGGAATGAACACTTCCTTCGAATCACACAAAAGATGATCAACTTCACTTAGTAACAACAACAACACACAATCCCACTTAATGAAAATTATCGCCCTATCCACACTAGGTTTCCAAATCCTTCCATAGAGAGTTCTCAAGTACTCAGACTTCTCTAACTTATGTATCTACAAAGGAAAGCCTACCACTTAATTTATAGAATCCTATTTCGAAATTAGGTCAAGAAACTGAAGAGTCAAGTCATAAATGTCGTTGATAATTGATTATCACATAAACTTTTCTAAACATTTTTCTCAGCAAGGATAATTGATTATCAGTAGGTGATAATCGATTATCACATAGGCTTTTCTCAAAAATCACTTTTCACGAAGATAATCGATTATCACTAAAAAATTATTGATTATTCCTTTGAGTTTTGCAAATAAATAAAATTCTCTTAGTGTTCTACTGTTTCGGTCTTGCCTTTTGAATTTTGACATGCTAATTTAACTATTTCAAATAAAATACATAGATTACAAGACCTAAACAACTAAAGTCTTAAGTCTTCAATGTATGCATTCTTTAAGTCTTCAACATTTTTCCATGAATCATCAATAAATCTTCCATACTTCTTCATAAGTCATCATTATCATCAAAACTCCTTATTGAAGCAAAGTTCATCTTCTTCTTTTTGTCAACAATCTCTCTCTTTTTGATGATGATAAAGAATTATTGAAGACTTGTGATATGTCTTGTTCTTAACCAACAACTTAAGAGAAAAAAGTAGTGAATAAAAAATAATAATATTTTTTCTCCTCCTTTTTAAAACACAAGGTATTAAAAGACATCAACATAAACATATATATCCCTCCTCAAAGTGGTACAAGTTATCACAAGATATCAACACAAATATATCTCTCCCTTTTTTATCATAATCAAAAAGAAACTTTTTAGATAGCTTCCTCTACGTCAGTTAACTTAATAAAATTGAACTCCCTCTTAATTAAGACTTTCATAATAACGACTTCCATTTTTTCCCCCTTTTGATAGAAAAAAAAAAGTTTAAGAGATAAAGTCTCCCTACATGTAGTATTTCTCTTATTTGATAAAAACAAACGTTTCAAGAACAAATACTTCCCCTAAATCAAGATTTATTCTAAAGATTAAAGAAACAATAAGGGTTTAAAAAGAAGTCAAGGTTATATTAAAAAAATGAACTCCAACGTACTAGTTTGCATTTATGAAGTACCTAGTTATTGATCATGGTCTAAATTTTTGAAAAGCTCACTCAGACGATAAAAAGTTTGAAAATACGCATCCTGCTTTGCAAGATTTTTTATTATCAACTAAGGATAATCGATTATTGTTTCAAACCAAAGAACAAAAATTTCTGGATTTTCACATGAGATAATCGATCATCTCAGCAAAGTTTTTTTGAAAAACACTAAAATAAATTATTTTTACCATGACAAATATAATATTCCCAAACCTCTCTAAGATCATAGAACTTACCAGGTTACCAAAAGTGTTTGGTAAATATATTAGCTCTTGAACATTCAAAGAGACTTTCTTGATTTTGAAATAATCTGCAAGACAAAAAACAATAACATCATGGTCCCCAATAACTTATTTTGGATCCTTTGAAGTTAAAAATAGGTTACTTTATATGAATCCAAGCATATCTTCTATTAGAGACATCAAAATGTTTGATTCTACATTTATTTGAAGCGCACCCCTTTTGCATACAATAAAAACATGTAATAATATTTGGGTTCCTAGAGTAAGGTTTACCTTGTTATACACATGTCTTACGGGTTCTTTTATTCTTATTCTTAGGAGCTTTTTTTGTAATTTTATTTTAAAATTTATAAAATATATTTTTTTTAAATATCTGCAAGTTATCTGTGTATAAAATCTAAGGCGGATAGTTGGTACTCGCGAATATTTATTAACGGATATTTTAATACCCATTTATAAATGGGTTCAGTACAAGTATTATACTATCCGAACGTGTGGATATCTATTATACATAAAAAAATATAATAAAAATTTAATTTATATTTTATTAAGTTAAATTTAATTTATATTTTATTATATTAAGTTTAATTAAAATTTAAATTTAAATACTTAATTTAATTTATATTTAATTTTTTTTATAATTTTATTTTAAAATTTATAAAATATAATTTTTTTAAATATCTACGAATATCCACAGATACTTTGCAGCTCACATACCTGCAGCTCACACTATTAACCAAGGAACAATAGATAAATTGTTTTGTTACATGTTAGACTACAGATAGTAACTATAGTACGTAACCCAACCCATTTTCTTCCCTATAACCAAACAAAAATTTTAAATATACTTTTGTATTTTGAAAATGTATCTTGTAAAATAAATTAGGATTAAATATCCAATTTTTCTTGAAAGGTGTGCCCTATAAAAGGTTTTGATTAAAAATTGAATGTAATAAGTATTTTGAAACAAAAAATATTTGCATATAAGTTCTTTTCAAGATATTTGATGCTTAATATGGAGGCATAGCTTTTTAATATTGATACAAAGGAACTTATTGAAATATATGAAATTCCAAATGACCAATTTATATGAAAATTTTAATTAGAAGCCTATCAGAAGTTAATATACTTATCTTTCCGCGATTAATTTGCATAGTTGCTTAACAAATTAGATAAGAGGTAAACATAAATAATTTTTAGTAGAAATTAGACAATTATTTTTTAAAACCAAAACTATATTTGAACTTGGTTAGAATTACCCATACCGATTGAAAACATTTGACATAATATAATCGTAATGGCAAAGGCTCACCAGCACAGGTCCAGGACAATTGACCTACCCCATTATTATAGTTATTTTAAAAAAAAAAAAAAAAAACTTATAATGAGGAAAGAATTTATGTTTAGGGTTAAAGTTTCATTAGTTGATTTTAACTTTGATTGGGATTGATTGAAAATTTAGAATAAGTTATAGCTGAATTAATTGTGAAAGTAGTAGAGTTTGAGACAATTCTCAAATGCGAGATCGTGCTGGAATTTATGTGTTTAGTTAAAATTTGTCAAATTAATAACAGACTGTTCATGGTGAATAGCAATTGTTACTCTATTAGCATCTTGTACAATGAAGAACACTACCGAGGATTTACGATTACTTTTCATGAATAAGATACATTAAGAAAACATTTTACCCCTCAACAAATATTAGGGCAAGTTAAATCGTTGCATAAGTCATTTATAACATCAATGAAATTGATTACTTGCACTAGCTCGATATTCTCCAATTCCTAGTAAGTCCTGTAAAATTGTAGCAAATGGATAAAATTATTAGTTTAAGTTTGAAAGACAAGCTCCTCATTTCAACCATCCTAAGGAGCAATTAGGAAGCAATTTAAGGAACAACAAAGAAATTTTATTGACCACTTCTTATGTTATTTATTACACAACTTCTGATTCATCATTTTCTCATCAAAATTTGTTAGTTCTCTTATTCTTCTGATTCTACACAGTGATGTGATTCTACATAGCTATGCTAATTCCATATTGACATGGATCAGATTAGTACTAGTTTGGAAGAAATTTCTGTACAAAAATTTCTAGAAAAAGAAAATGAAATCAAACAGAAATTGGATAAATATCAGATTTTAGAATGTGGCAGCATAAACAGAAAGATATAACATGATAGAAGTGGCGTACTTGACAAGCTTTATTTTTTGCTCTAGTCTCTGCTGTGCTAGGAATATCATGATTTGGCTTCTGGAATCTTTTTTCACGTCGATCACAAGAGCCCCATCCATCGGAGAATCTGCCGCCTCTGATGTAATGAAAATCAACAGAAGCAGTAGAAACTGGTGAGAAAAGACATAATTTGGAACATAAATCAATTGAAACAACCAAACCAGACACATACTGCATGTGCGCACGAATCACAAACTCAGCACGCTGAACATTGCGATTATCATCAAACTCAATATTTCTGTCCCTGATTTCATATGAAATATTGAAGTAACAAGATATCTTTCTCCAACCTAAAAAAAGACATGCCCTACCATGTTGTATTAGTTGAATAATTTTCACTTTTTAAGATAAGGCAAACTATATTTACCTGACTTCTTAATGAAAGGATTCCCTGAAATCAAAGTGTAATCAGTTTTCTCCAAAATCTGAACATCGAGACAACAAGAATTGATTAGGTAACTCTCAAGCAACTCAAGCAACTCTCACATTTTCATATATTTGTATAAATTTACTATCATGTTATGATCTCCAATGTAGAGAATAGAGATACTATTGTGTTTGCTATATGCAAAACTATGAAATTTATTACACCCACCAAAAGCAAAACTCAAATTTGAAGCATCAGGTAACAAGTAATAATTAAAAAAGATTGAAAGAATATCAAAGATTATCCTTGAAGTTATTCATATGCCCCCTCCCAATAAGTTATCCATATCCCCCCTCCCAAAAAAGGAAAGTCGCTAATATCATGCAATGCAATGATTTGATTCGTTCAGGATAACCACAGGGTGTTAAAAAGTGTGAAAAGTAGGAATCAACCATCAAAACACTATCATGATTTGTTCATGGCAGACAAAAGACATCAAGTACGGGAAAAATTCCTTCTCTAAAATCTAATGTGATTCACACTAAGCACTCTTGGGAATAAAATACCTCAAAAGACTAAACATAAAAAAAAAAATACTAATAACTTATCCAGTTATTAATAAAATTCTCAATGCATTGATACTCATACACTAATTGTACAGTGCAAGTCATAAGTTCTTAAAAATGCTTCTCAATTTTTTCAGACACAAAATTCACATCCATCAAAAGCTAATCTAGTGATAAAAAAACTAAAGATATTAAAGATAAATAAATTTCGGATAAGCAAATCCACTTCTTCACTACAAATAAAAGGTAAAAGTTTTCCATTATAAACAGCTTATTATAGGTATCTATAGGTTCAAGCCGAAAACCACTACTCAAGGACGTAGCCACAGACCTACCGATACTCCTGAAACAATAAAACCAAAGGAAACCTTAAAGTAAATGATTCATGTTATCCGTTGATTTAGAAAAAATTGTATTACCAATTGTTAAATTTAATGACCAAACCAAATTTAGAGCAACTGCTCATTTAATGGTTAATTTTCAGAGCGTGGTAAGAAATAGAAGTCAAGACATGTCCTAACGTACTGTGAGAATGTTATATTATGTCCTCCTATGTAGTATATCTCCTAATAATATGAGAGATCCATCAAAAAGCACAATGCGAACCCTATTTTCCATCATTTAACCCAAAAAAACAAACAATCAAATAAAATAAAATCTCATGTAATGGAACTCTACAAACACTGCTAACTACACTGTCTACTTCCTTCGGCACACCATACTATGTTTCTTTACATGGTTCTCATTACCTACTACATGGTCGACAATACAATAGCTAAAGATGGATGAAATGTAATGGATTAGAATAAGAATTGTGGATGAAGTAAAATTATTACTTCATGATTTAAATATAGGGTTAAGTATGTTTTTAGTCCCTGAACTTTGGTCAAAAATTGGAATTCGTCCCTGGTTGAAACTATGATAAATTTTGGTCCCTAAACTTTAAAAATGAATAAATATAGTCCTTTTAACCCAATTATGTTGACTCTTTTTCAACAGGTGGAATGTATTTCATGTTAATATTGGAGTTGTTTATTCTGTTTGACACATTCTCAGCTCAATATTTACTGAGAAATGTGTTCGAAACCTAAAAAAGAAGTTCACAAAATTGGGTTAAAAGGACTATATTAATTCATTTTTAAAGTTTAGGGACCAAAATTTATCAAAATTTCGACCAGGGACGAATTCCAATTTTGAGTCAAAGTTTAGGAACTAAAAACATACTTAACCCTTAAATATATTATGATTGAAGTAGTCATCCTATTGTTTAAAAAGTAAACTATTTGTAAAGACATTCACAAACAACAAATCGCACACTCAAATAAAATAAAATCTTTCAAGTTTTGTTCCATTCTACTGATTTGAAAACGAAAGTTTGATTTTGCTAATACTATCATTGCATAGATATTTAATTTTCAACTAATTAAATATCATTAATCCTCATATTCGACTTTAAAATTTCCTTGCCTATAAAAAATCAATAATTATGAATTGAAAGACTGCACTGTGGACACGGATTAAATTCTTCAAACAAAGGAAAAAAAGTATCATTCATCCATTCCCCTAAACAACAAGTTCCAAGGTTCAAAACTTTCTTTCGCTCGAAAGACAAAAGTTACATGCAGTTATTGATTGTATTGTTTTGTGATCAGAATTCGATTTTCACTTTAAAACATAAACTTCAATTCTGAACAGAGAAACAAAGTTATCAAGAAAATTACCGCCATAGCAGCATTCTGGTACTCCTTAAACAACGAAACCGAAGGAAACATTCCAAGCAAGCTATGTCCAATGCCGCTTTCCTTCTCCTCTGCCTCGTTCCTCGCGAAGCACTGCCTCGGAGAGACCTCCGTGTAGCAGCTTAGCTCCTGCGCATCCGGCGACGAGAAGTCCTTCGGCGGCGGCGTCCTCTGCACGCTCCTTATCAGCGCGAGCGGGCTGCTCTCTTCGGAGGCACACAACCTCGGGGCCTTCCGCGGCGGGAGGTAGGGCCATCGGTCTTGCACCACCTCGCCGCTGTCGCCGGAGTCGCGGAAGACCTTCCGAAACTTCGACGGCGGCGGCGACGGATAGGAGATCGGGGAAGGGGACTGGCGCGGTGGGGGTTTGGCGGCGACGAGGGCCTTTCTCTTGGAGGAGGAGTGCGAGGCGGAGGCAGAGTCGATCATGGCCCATAGTGCGGCGTCGTCGAGGTCCTTGTCGTCGACAACCACAGGGTAGGTTAACGGTGATGACATTTTTGGAGTCTTAGGACTTTTAACTGATCAAAGATGGAAAACGGGCTTGAGCTAGATTTTCGCTGTGAGGTTCAGATTTGGGAAGTTGGAATCAAAACGAAGAAGGTGAAGATCCATTTTCTGGTGTCTGAAAGAGTGAGAAATGTTTTGAACAGTGGAAGGTAGCACGCGGTAGGCGCAATTTGAATTGGAGGGTGAAAAGGGTAAACGACGTCGTGCCCTTTTTAGAGGAATTGATAAGAATTATTTATAATAAAACTGTTTATTATTAAATACTAAAATAAACATGCTATATATATATATATATATATATATATATATATATATATATATATATATATATATATATATATATATATTATTAAATATAATCGCTTATTTTAAAAAATAAGCACAAATTACAAAATTAGAAATAGGAAACATCTTAACTATCAATGCCCTCCTACTTTAGTGTGTGTTTTTTTTCGAAAATACATATTTATATTATTTTTTAGATTTATTTCAAGTTGTTAAGCATATTTTATCTTTAAATATTTCTCTTACTCATATCACCTAACAACAAAAAATAATTAATTTAATTTTAATGAAGGTTTGACGAAAATTATAAAAACTTTCGATAATTTATATCTATGACGAATGTATTTTAAAACTCTGGTAGGAGTTTTCGAATGAACCATCATAAAATTTCATTTTCCTCCACATTTTTTCACAAATTCTTTGAATATTTTTTCACAAAATCTCTTTCATCATTTTTCGTACCTTCAATAAATAGTATCACTTTCTACTTTTTCCTATGTTAACATTTTCTTGTAACTTCAAATTTTTATCTCTCAATCTTACTAAAAATCTTCAAATCTTCAAAAAGCATGCATTTGAACTCTAGATTTCTCTTCATTTCCATCTTCAAATCTTCATCGATCAATTGTACCTTCCAAATGGTAATGGTTTTACCCTTGTTTTCCTTATATTTCAATTTTTTTTCACTTGACGTTAATTTCTCACTTTCCCCTCTTTGATGTTTGGTTTTACGAAGAGATTCATTTCCAAGTGCGTGTAAGACCAACTAGCTTTGCCCATTTGAGTGGTTCTAACTTCTGCGTTGTTGCTTCATGTTTGGTTGTTCATGGTTGCTTTTCTTTTGGTTGTTCATCAACATTATTCGTAATTATTAATTTTTATATGTTAATGATTAAGATCATGCTTTCACAAATAAAGAGAATAGGGCAAAGCAAATCATTGCTCACACATGTGAATCTAAGAGCATTGTATAGAAAAGAGATGAAATGGTGACAATACTACATATCTTCAAGTGAAATTTATGTCTTAATTTTTTGCATTGTGTCATATACTTTTTCTTCAATTTTATAGGAAAAAAGAATGTGGCCACAAGGTCACTAGAGGAGACGTATGAATAGTACACAAGCATGCTAACAGAACATTTGTTATCATCCACACTTCATGTTATTTTAATTAGTTTCTTCTCGTGTTTTATATAGGAAACAAATTAAGCATATGAATCAAAATTATAATCATCACAATTAAAAAATATATCAAATATTGATTTCTTAGCTTATGCTTTTGGAAGTCGAGAACATTTAGGTTTGGGACCTTGTCCATCTAAAGTGTTTGACTTCAATGCTCATTTGTATAGTGGGACGTCCTCAAGTTTTTCTTCTTATACATAGTTACAAAACCAAGTTCATAATTTCTTAGTTTCGATCATTGCTTCTTTAAATTAAAATTGGGACTTGGTTGTTTCATTTAAGTTTCAATGGTTGGTTCACATAAGATTCTTAAGTTATACATTTCAGTTTTAGTTAGTTATGAACACTATTAAATGAGACTGTTAAGTTTAATTATTTTGATGGTTTAGAATTATTGCACCTTAAATATTCAAGTATCTCTAGAATATAAGAGGTGACTGATTGTGGATAAAACATTATTTTACAATATTGATGTTTATTATCACACTTGAACTTTGATTTTGACTCATATTAATAGCATATATCTATCGTTTGTGTATGGTAATACAGATGTTGGGAGAATGAAAAACTTGGTAGGTGGAGTGATTGGGTTTACTGTTAGGCATGTTGTAAAATGTAGGCAGTTTGATTAATTTGATTAATTGTGTTCTAAAATAGGTTTCTCCATTAATATCACAAGTCAATGAAATAAAGACAATGATAACTTTCTTTGTACAAAACTATCAAGTAGAATTGCCTTCTGACTTACTTCCTTATGTTTCATTCATTACTGGTAATATTTAAATCTTTAGAATATTAATATATATTTTATATTGTAATGAATGTTACTAATTATGATTATTTTTTATATATTAGGTATCTAATCATGGGAGTGTTCGTCATGAAGAAACAAATGATACAGATCAAGAATAATAATTGAAGAACGTTATTAGATTTTCATTATGTTTGACTTTATAACTATTAGAACAAAGATATTATAATATTTCACTAGTTTTAACGTTTAAACTTTATTATTTACCTTGAACTTATAAACAATGTTCCTTATTGTTTTTATTAATGTTAATTATAACTAGTTATAAAAAATATCAAAATTTTACAATTTTTTCTTTTTATTTCGTATGTTTTAGTAATTATGTGCATTAAAATAATGCAGCAAAAAATGTTAAGGGGGTATGAAACACGAAGTAAAAACATCAATAGAATGAATTGCATTATAAGGATAAAAAACACTATACAACACCAAGAATTTAAAATTGTTGGCAAGTAGTAGAAGTTTACAAAACCCCCGCAAACTATCAAGGGTTGTAAAACCACTAATAAATAATAGGGGTTTTAAAACCACCAGTAGGGACTAAGAAACCGCATGTAAATACCAGAGGTTTCAAAACCGTAGGTAAGGATTGCTTTACCAGAGGTTATTAAAAATCGTAAGTAATTCGTTAACGACATTGGTTTTTCCCAAAAAGAAGCAAATCACGAACAATCCCTTTAGCAAGGGTTAAAATTGCCAAAATGCTAAGAATAACCCCTGTTAAAAATTATTTCTCTTGTAGTACATGTTCCTAGTTAATTTTTCGATTAGTTTTTACCTTGAGCAATATGTGTATATATACTCTGACTCTTTTTTTTTCTTCTATAAGAAATAATACATTGTTTCATATTATATTCGGTTTCTTGCTCCTTGTTTCTCTTTCCTTTTCCTTTGTTTTCATTGTTCAATTTCTTGACAATAGGCGCTGATACACTGTAATGGTATTAGAGCTCTTCCTCTGAAGAGCAATGTTGTGCCTCTCTTTGTTTCTTTCTCTTGTCTTTTCCCTTCTTCTTTACTCCCATTATTGCTTGAACAACTACATTTATCTTCATCCCAACAAGAGTCTTGCTACTTATCTTGTTTTGTTGGTTCTTGATATGAATAATTACCACTTGTGGGGTAGGTTTATGGAAATTGCATTGAGCTCTAAAAACACGTAAGAGTTCAATGATGGAACCATACCTGAGCCAAAAAAGGATGATAAGAAATATGTGGCCTGGAGAAGGTGTAAAAAGATTGTTGTTTCTTGAATTCTTCACTCAGTTTCTGAACACATTTGTCAAAGCATTGTGACGAGGTCGACATCGTGCAGGTTCGGTGGAATCTCGGTCCAATCGATCTCCAATTGTCGATCCATGCAGAGAGGATCAATGAAACGCAACGAAAACTCTCGTTCCAGTTGAAACCTCACACTCATGGTGTTTTGGAAACCCTAGGAGGAGAAATCCTCAACTAAGGAAGGTGAGCTGACAAATGGGGGATAAAACCTTATCTCATTCATCTAAGTTGAAGATTACAAACTAGTGGCCTGCCTTTTTATAGGGGAAGAAAGACAGCCAAGTTCTAACTCTAACGGGAAGGGAGAAGAATGTTGCTATCTAACAACAAAACCTAACAATGTGTGGGTGGGTTGTTTAAATGGCATGAACAAACCCTAGAGAGCAGCGAGAAAATGGGGATTGGCAATGCGTGTGGAAACCCTAAGATAGGCGCTGCTACAGAAGGAAGAATCTTCACTCTGTTTGTAGAACCTTAACCCATCATGTAAGGCACCACTGGCTGGAATTGGGCTGCCACTTGCAGGCCTAGTGTTTGGATGCGTGAAGGCATCTCTTGTGAGCACTGGCTTCAAACATTGATGTCAAATGGGTTGCGTCCTATGCAGACCCAATAGGACTCATGGTAGAAGGAAGAAGGAGTGGTAGTTGGTGCATAAATGAAAATGGGCCGCACGAACAAGTGATGGCCCAATAGGCTAACTTCCGTACTTTGCTTAAGCTGGCTTGTTGGCCCAAAGAAGATGGTGTGGGCTGTATATCAAAAGGAGCTCAATTAGCGTGTAGACAACATAAAAAAAACACTAACGACCCAAACAATTATTTAAAATAAAAAAACAAATAAAGAAAATTGGGCCTAGGCGTTGGCCCAAGCTAATAAGCCTTGGGGTGGATTCATTACATTGTATGGATGTACAAGGCGATAAATATATGGAGTGATTTGAAGTTCGTATATTTTCAAGGCAACTTGTTTAGCATATTAGAGTTAAAGACGAGTGTTGATGCACTTAGACAGGGAGATCTCACTATCACATAGTATTTCACAAGATTGTGAATGATATGGCATGAATTAGACAATTTTTTACTGACCCTATGTGTAAGTGTGCAATCAAGCGTCCTTGCAATTATTGCTCAAAGGAAAAGTGAAGATGAAGTTGTACATTTTCTAAATGGCCTCAACAAGCAATATTACAATGTGAAGTCTCATGTGGTTTTAATAGATCTAATACCCACTATAGCCATAACTCTTTCCTATGTCTCGCAACAAGAGAAGCAATTTTCAAAATGAAATGAAGATCGATACTACAAGCTCTATCAATTATGTTGACACTCATTCTAATGCTTGTAATTTTATGGACATGTAAGACACACAAAAGCAGTATGTTTCAAGAAACATGGTTTTCCTAGTCAAGATAGCATAAATAACAAAGGCAAGAAAACATGTGTGCATTATGGAAAGAATGGCCACATAATTGACATTTGTTACAAAAAACACAAATTTCCCCTTAGATTCAAATTCAACAACGCTAGGAGTAATATAGGAAGTGGGGCAAATAGTATTGAGACTATTCATAAAAAGGACAAAGAGAACATTAGAAATCTTTTGTTACATAGCCCCAATGATTAAAATAATTTCATATTGTTGCAACAACAATATCAAACTCTCATCAATCTAATACACAAATCTAAATTTGATAATAGCGTTGATGTAGTTCCTACACATGCCAGTCAGATTGGTTCTGTCAACACATGTGTGAAAGGTAATCTTGGAGGAAAAATCTTTTCTGCTAATAGATTCAATAAAAATAAATGTTGTTGGATTCTTGATTCAGGTGCAACTAACCATCTTTCGTGCTCCTTAGGTAATTTCCTATCTTATAATGTTATGGAACTTGCCATTGTTAAATTGCCTAATGAAAAATATGTTAATGTTACTCATAAATGAGTTGTTAAGATCACAGAAAAATTGTTTTTACAAAATGTAGTGTATATACCAGATTTTAACTATAATATAATTTTTGTCTCTCAATTAACTTTCAGTCACAATCTTAAACTTATCTTCTTTTCAAAAACTTGTATTATTCAAGATACATAAACCAAAGAGAGGATTGATGTAGTTGATGTGGAAGCCATATTATATGTTATATATCAAGAAGTTGATCTTTCTTGTTATTTGCACACTACTACTATAAATAATATCATTGATATTTGGCATCTAAGAATGTGGCATTTGTAAGCTAAAATGCTTGCTATTATGAAAAGATAGTATTCTTACATTAATAGTAGAAGTGATTTAGTTTGTAACTCTTGCCATTTGGCAAAGCAAAGAAAAATTCATTTCAATAATAGTAGTTATTGGACTCAATGTAAATTTGATCTTATACATGTTGATATATGGAACCATGCTCTCACATTTCTATGAATGGTAATAAATTGTGTATATATATACTCTGATTCTTTCCCTTATTTTCTTGTATAAAAAATAACATATTGTTTCATATTATATTCAGTTTCTTGCTTCTTGTTTCTCTTTCTTTTTCCTTCTCATATTCTTGATGATGAGATTTTTTTTTGACTCCTTTCAGAAATGTGTATCGAAAATAAGAAACTGACTTTTTTCATATTCTTGATGATGGGCATTGATAGTGATTATTTACTCTAACAATTTTTGGGTTTAGCTTAATCTCTTCACTGTGAGTTTTTTATTTCCACTACTTCAAGCAATAATAGAAGTATTTTCTATTGTTTTATTCTTTTGTTTAAGCTTAACAAACCAATAGTTCTATCATTTTAATTTATAGACCAGTCCTGACCCCTCTAAATCTAACCCCAATTTCATGGCCCATATAATAGGAGGTTTTCAAAGCCCATGGCCCAAAGCTCCTGAAGTGAGTTAGGGCTGGATTAGAGTGGGTTTAGCCAGCCCCTTTCTCTAATGCTAGCTTTTGAATGGTTAAGTGACATGAAGCTTGTTTTGTATTTTCCATTTATTAATGTCTTTGGTTGTTGGTATTATTGAGTGAGTTGGCATATGCTAAAAGCAATGAGCTTGTTTTATCCTGTTTTTTTTGTGCTGCACTTTAAAATGTGTGGAAACAATGAATAGTAATATTTGAAAGAAATATATAATGATAATAATAGAAATGTACAAAAATAATAACAATAGATAAAACAATTCAAATTTATGTAGAGACACACGTTTCTAAATAAGCTTTTTTACATGGAATAGATATATTATATATACACCTTCATTTAAGTTCTTCAGTGGTCATGCTAATTTTAGTAAGTTTTTTTTTATAATTTTTTATATTTACAATGAATTAACGTCTTTAAACATCAATCTTAAAAAGAGACAACAATGTATATACATTTACAAGTCATATTCAAGAAATCTATAAATAGAAATCTTATTATGCATAAACAACTAACAATTTTAGGTAGATTCATATTGTGTGATTTGCATGTTATTGCTTCTTCATTTTCTAAGTTTTATCAACACTAAATTGATGTGTATGAAACTAGTATTTCTAACCGTTTCTAACCGTGCAACGCACGGGTACCGAATTTTCGAAACGTATATTTATTAAATTAATTTAAAATTATAAAAATATAATTAAATTTAATATGAATATTTTATTTTGTAAAATTTAATAATAATTATTTACTTAATTTTATAATAAAAGTGTATATTTATATATATTTTTAATAAAATGTATTGTATATAATTATTTTAAATAATATAGTAAGATTTAGTTAATTAAAATTATGAAATTTAATTTAATTTTAAATGAAATATTGAGTAAAAAATTAGAAAAATATAATAGTAGAGAAAAAAAAATGCTTATTTGTCCGATTAATACATAAAAAAAGGAAAACTGTTTTAGAATGGATTTATATAATAAGTACAAATTTGAATATTAATATAATAAGTACAAATTATATTTTAAAAATTATTATTGATATTAATATATTTTATGTGATATTTACATAAGTTGATTTCAAGTGCAAATATTGAACCACGTATTATTAATATATTCAAAACTTTAATATTAAACCATTTCTATTTTAAATTAAATTTACAATAATAAAATTTTAATATTAATATTATTGTTAAAATTATAAGATTTCAAAGCCTTCAAATCTTATTCCCAACACTTTGAAAGTCAAGAAATTAGGGATTTCAACATACATTCTGATCTTATTTAGAATACCCATTTGTAATCATGGAAACCAAGAAGAGGGATATAAAGAGAGATAGGGAGAGAGTCAACAGAAATTATGGAATCATATAAATTATACTAATGTGAAAGCAAATATATATAAAAACAATCTGTAAAGGAAAAAATGTAGAAAATGTACAAATTAGATACAACCATTTGAAATTGAATAACACATACTTGAACCAATTGAAAACAAAAATCTGAAAAAGCAAATCTGTCTAACACAAATGGAATGAGAAAAAAAAATCTAAAAATTAATGAACACAAAAATTTAAAAATGGAAAACATGAAATTGAACTCGCTTAAAAAAATCTGAAAAAGCAAAAATGAGCGAAAAAAAAATTGCAAACAAAAGAAATTTGAACCAATTAAAAAAAAGTATTTGAAAAACCAAAATCAAATCTGGAAACATACTTATCAGTAACCAAATTTTAGATTTTACACTTATTTATTTATTTATTTATTGTTTTACACCATATTTTAATTATTATTAGTTTTATTACTATATTTTAATATGTTAATATATTATTATCTTATTTAGAACCACAAAAATTTTATTCCTAAATATTATATTATTTATTAATTCTTTTATATCATATTTTTAATTTATTATTTTTAATTGTAATTATTAATGTATTTTTGTTAATTTTTTTCAATTTATATTTTTAGAATTTCATAATATCTTAAATACGAATTTTTCTTATAAATTAAAAACATCTGTAAATTATTTAGATACATTAAATAAATTCAGAAGAAAACCTACACTATATTACAATTTTTTTTTGAATCAAATTCAAACTTTATTAAGATATTTAAATTTATATTGTTATTAAATATTATTATATTTTATAATATATTATTATACAGTTATGAGTCATCGAATTTTTGAATATTTGAATTTATATCTTTTTATCAGAAATATTAAAGTATTTATTAAAAAAAATTGTTAATACTTTTTATTTTAAATGTTAAATTTAAATTTTTTTATCACACAATTTCAAATTTGAATCCAAAATTTATTTATATATTATGAAAATTTTTTCACAATTTAAAATCAGAGAAAGATTTGATTTCCAATCAATTAATTTTGAAATTTAGTTTGAAATTTATTTTAAAAAATACGGGAGGAATATATTACTTAATATTATCTACTGTTTGATGCTTGAAAAAAATCCATTATAAGATGAAAAGTTTGGTTTTCAAAGACATTAAATAAAAAAAAAAAGTTTCCAATGTAAATTTAATGTAATGTAATATTATACAAAAATATAAAATGATAATATTACATTAATTCTGCATAAACATAAATATTTTTAAATTAATATTTGAATTTAATCCTAGATTGATATAAAGTTAAGAATATAAACATAATAAGTAATATTAGATCAATCATCTTCTAAACAAATTAATGAAAGAAGATTTTGATTTCCAATACAATATTTTTAAGCCATCCTTTTAGTCTTAGTAATACTAATTACTAATCAATAATATATAACAACAATAAAAAAATGAATATTAATGATTAATGATAAAGAAACAACACGTAACATCTAAAAAAAACATTAGGATATAAAAAATTTATATTTTATATATACTTAAAATTGATAAATAATACTTTTTGGAATGTCTTAAATCCTAATTATATGTTTGATTGATGTTTCCACAAATCATAATTTTGGTTGTTCATAATAAATGGAGTAATTAAAGAAGACAATGTGTTGGAAGAGAGAAATTTGCAAGATTCTTGGAAGATGAAAAGTTATTGACATTTGACAATGTAAATGCTGGAAGATGAAAAGTTGTTTTTATTCTTGTTAACATTTTTTTTTTAATTTTTGGAAGATGAAAAGTATAAAAAGCTTATTGAGTAAATATATATATATATATTCTTGGATAATTTATTAGGCCAAGATGTAATGAAGTAAATTTCCAATATATAATTACATACGAAGAAGTTAATAAAATATAGGATTACATGTCATTTGATATTAATATTAATACTAATATTAAAAATAAATTTTTCAAATAATTTTAAACTTTTTAAACAATTTAAATTCAGAAAGTCCAATTTAAATTAGAAAATCATGAATTAAAAATATCGTATATCCGAAGAATAAATTATGATATATAATAACGCTTTCATCTACTCATCTATTGTACATACAAAATATAAAATCAGTAAGTTTCAAATTCAAATTCAGTTATTTAAACTTCAAATTCCAACCATGGACAATATAGACTACTAATTTAATAATTAAATGCACATTAGGTGATGGTGGAAGATGAGAAGTAAGTATGGCGAATTGAGAGATTTTGAAATGTTTACAAAGAGATTGAATTAAAAAAATTAAATTAATATTAATTATAAGTTATAATAAATTAAATCAATTAGGTTGTAAAAATATTTAAAGTGCATTGTATCTGGATGAATTTGGTATATGTGTTGAATTTGAACATGTAGATAACATTGCAATATTTAGATAGGCATTGAGTGCCACAAACCATCATTCTTAGTGTTGATATTTAATTTTGTAATAATTATTAATGCAAACGTCTTGGAATAGGTAAATTAATTCTTGAGAAAGTGAGAAGTTTTTTATTTGTGGTTATTGGTATAACTATTATTCATATTTAGAGAAATTCTTGATATTCTTTCTAACATCAATTCATTTTGTGGGAACATGCAAAGTAAAAAGTTATTCATAGTTAATGTTGTCAGAATCAAAAAAACAAAAATGTGTTAAAAGTAGGAATTCCAAGTTGTAAAAACTTCTTTAGGAAACTAAGTTAAAAATGACGTAATGCACAACTATATATGATAGTGCATTGAGACACCAAAAGTAATTGCTTTCTTTATAATTAATAACTTGGAGGAACACAAGTTTCTTTATTTCAGAGTAATAAGATATTGTTTCCTGGAAGATTAACTTTGAAAAATGTGAGAACTTTTCAACATTGTACAAAGCTTCTTCAAGAAGCTACGTAAAGTTTTACAAAATAAAAACATAATAGGCTTTTTGCAGGAATGTTGATAAATTATAATTATAAATTATAAATGATAATACAAAAGATTACTGTTAGAAGGATTTAATTATGAAGAGTATCACATTGAGACACCAAAAATATTTACTTTCTTAATATGCCATAATTAGTGAGAAAGACATATCAGAAGAGGGAAAACTTTCTTAAATTTTGAGAAGCATGAGTTGGCAATGCATGGAGTCCAATAAACACTATTTCTTTAATAAGTAATGATAGATAACTAAATTAACATCGGAAGAATGAAAAGTTAATTTTGATTGTTGTTAATATTAATTACTTTCTTGGAAGAAGAAAAAGCTTCTTAAAGAAGCTACCTTAAACTTAAAAAAAAAAAATCTTATGTTAGGTTGGTCTTTTATGTAATAGATTTTTTTATGTGTGATAAATACTTTATATAATAAAAATAACTAAACTTAAATTTTAAAGTTCATTATTTATTATCAAAATTACAAATTCTAAAGAAATTTGATAAATAATGTGAATAAATTTAGATAATGTGAAGAAAATGAAATATTGTTAATCATTTCTGACTTAGGTATGACATTAATTACCTGTAAAACATGTTGGAAGATGATCTTTGTTTTAGCAGTGTAAACCATCATATATGTTGGAATACAAAAAAGGTTTATCATTGTTGCAAATTAAATTTCTTCATCATTTTCCAAATTATATTTAAAAAATTTTGAATTACAAAAAAAACCTAGTGTCAATGATACGACCGTTTTGTGTGTCATTAACTACATTAGTGAAATTACAAATATTATTAAGTGCTATTTCAAAAGTAATTACTTTTCAAATTTTAAATACAAAGAGATTTCATGAGTTGGAATTGGAAAGAATTTCGTAATACGAATAAATTTGGTGGTGTAATTGTAATTTTGAAATATGAAAAACATTAATGACGATAAAACATTTAATTTCTAATATTAATCTAATTTAATTTTATTTATTTAATTTGTAATATTTATTCAATTAAATTTAAATTAATTAATTTAATTTATAATAATTAATTTTAACCATTAATTTCATTCATAGATTTTTAGTTCATATTATTAAAGAATATAATGTGATACAAAAAATTCATATTATATGATATCTTTAAAAGTTGAACAATATTTTAAAATTTTCTTATTATTTATTTTTGTCCATTACTTTTATTAAAGTTCTTAACTAATTAATGACTCTTCCAAAAGTATATAAAATATAAAATAACAAAAAATGACAGGTTACTTGATATTTTTGAGAAGATAATAAACTACATATATTAAAAGAATGCAATGGTAGATTATAAAGAACTTTTACATGCATGCTTGCTTTTCCACTCTCAACTTTGAAAATAAGAGAACTTTTCTCCTTTAGTGAATGACAGACACAACATTTTTTCCAGCCACGACCTATCTTCATAGACGTTGTTGTTATCACCAAATTACGTTGGACTTCACCTAGTGATCCATGGCGCATAATAGTTGAAAGTCCACTGTTGCGAAAATACCTCATTTTTTATTGCATATCTTGCAGTTACACGAGTTATTAAATAATTATGGTTAAATCAATAAATGTAAAATAATTATTTTTAATAAAAAGTTATAGACTCACACATATAAATGCACTCAAATATAAATGCTCATTATGACTTTTCCAACAATCACAAATGTACAACCAACCTGATGGTTCACATTGATTGCATATCTTTGACAATTAATAAGAATTCTTGCACTTACGCACAATTTATTAAAATTGATTGTGTAATAAATGATTAAATTAAATAAATTTTGTCAAATGAAAGCTTTTGAATAGAAAAAATAACTTTAGATACAATCATCATATAACATGTTTCAAATGAAACATTTCAAACAAACGTAATACATACATATTGTGATGTTGTGTTGTAAAAGAGGTAAAACTTGCAGAGGATAACTTTGTTGTCTTTTTTCAAATTGTTGATTCATCTAAAATAAAACCTTCATTCAACATACCAAAAAAGAAATACAAAAATTCTTACTTTCATCCGACAAACAAAAGAACAAAATTTTCTACCTTTGTTATATTCTTCAAACACTTCATCCATCTAGAAACTTGTACATCATTCATCTGAAAGAAAACCTGCATTGATCACAAAAAAAAAAGTTATACATAAGTACTAAAATCTGTTTGAAGAAGAAAATACTCCAGAGAAGAAGAAAAACGTCTACCTTGGTTGTATTCTTGAAACAGATCATCGATTTAGCAAAACCATCCTTCATGACAGAAAAAAAAACCAACATTTGTTGTATTCTTCAAACAATTGATTCATCTGAAATAAAAATTTCATTCAATAAACCAAGAAACAAATACAAAAATACTTTGATCTGACAGACAAAAGAACAAAAGTTTCTACCTTTGCTATATTCTTCAAACACTTCATCCATCTAGAAACTTGTACATCATTCATCTGAAAGATAACCTTCATTGATCACAAAAAAAAGTCATACATAAGTACTAAAATCTGTTTGAAGAAGAAAAGATTCCAGGGAAGAAGAAAAGCTTCTACCTTGGTTGTATTCTTTAAATAAATCATCAATCTTCCTTCATGACAGAAAAAAAGCCAACTTTTGTTGTATTCTTCAAATAGTTGATTCATCTGAAATAAAACCTTCATTCAACATACCAAGAAAAAAATACAAAAAACTTTGATCTGGCAGACAGAAGAACAAAAGTTTCTACCTTTTTTGTATTCTTCAAAAGCTTCATCTATCTAATAACTTGTATGTCATTCATATGAAAAAAAAACTTTCATTGATCACAAAAACAAAGAGTCATACAAAAGTACTAAAATGTGTTTGAAGAAGAATGGAATTAGATGGAAACATAAGATGAAAATAACCGAAAGCTGAGTAAAAATAAGATGAACTTCACATACCACTTTCATTCTGAAACCAAATAAATCAAATCTTGGTCGTGACCCATCTTCTACTCATTTCATTCATCTGAAAAAAAATGAAAAAAAATAAAATAAAAGTAAGTAGAGATGTGAAGATGTTAGTAAAAAACATCGAAAAAGCTGAAAAAAACCGAGATCTGGGTAAAAAGATAAATTGTTTGGTTGAGAAAGCTGAAAAAATTGAAATCTGGATAAAATATGAACTTTACATACCACTTTCATTCTGAAACCAAATAAATCAAATCTTGGTCATGACCCATCTTCTACTCATTTCACTCATCTGAAACAAAAATGAAAACAAAAATAAGTAGAGATGTGAAAATGTTAGTGAAAAACATCGAAAAGGCTTAACAAAACCGAGATCTGGGTAAGAAGATGAACTGTTTGCTTGAGAAAGCTGAAAAAAACCGAGATCTGGGTAAAAAGATGAACTGTTTGGTTGAGAAAGCTGAAAAAAACGAAATTTGAATAAAATATGAACTTTACATACCACTTTCATTCTGAAACCAAATAAATCAAATCTTGGTCGTGACCGATCTTCTACTCATTTCATTCATCTGGAAAAAAAAATGAAAACAAAAATAAAACAAAAATAAGTCGAGATATGAAATGTTAGTGAAAAACATCGAGAAAGTTGAACAAAACTGAGATCTGAGTAAGAAGATGAATGGTTTGCTTGAGAAAGCTTAAAAAAACCAAGATATAGGTAAAAGGGTAATAAGAAGATGAACTGTTTGCTTGAAAAATTTGAAAAAAACCGAGATCTGGGTAAAAAGATGAACTGTTTGGTTGAGAAAGCTGAAAAAAAAATTTGGATAAAATATGAACTTCACATACCACTTTCATTCTGAAACCAAATAAATCAAATCTTGGTCGTGATCCATCTTCTACTCATTTCATTCATCTGAAAAAAAAAAATGAAAACAAAAATAAGTAGAGATGTGAAGATGTTAGTGAAAAACATCGAGAAAGTTGAACAAAACCGAGATCTGGGTAAGAAGATGAACTGTTTGCTTGAGAAAGATGAACTGTTTGCTTGAGAAAGCTGAAAAAAACCGAGATCTGGGTAAAAAGATGAACTGTTTGGTTGAGAAAGCTGAAAAAAAAATGAAATCTGGATAAAATATGAACTTCACATACCTTTTTTTGTGTTCTTCACTGTAAACATAAGATCAAGCAAAGAAACCATTAGATCTCGGTAAAAAACATAAAGAACAATAACAGTTCGCTTGAGAAAGCAAAAAAAAAAAAGATATCCACAAAAAAATGGACAGATGAACGGCAAATCTCAGATGCATGTCTTTGTAAGCGTTAATTGAAGCCTGTAAACAAAAAAAATGATGAACAGAACAAAGCTCGGAAAAAAAGAAGATGAACTGGATCAAAAGAAGAAGATGAACAGAAGATGAGAAGGCGGTGCCAGAGAGAATGAGAAAGAGAGAGAAAGAAGAAAGAAGGCAGTCGCAGAGAGAATGAGAAAGAGAGAGAAAGAATTGAGACAGTGGAAGGTGAGAAGACCGAGGAAGAGAGAGAAAGAAATTTTAATTAAAAGTTTCGGATTTGAATTTCTTTTCCATTTTTTTTTCTAACTTCAAAATGCTGAGAGATTGACACATCAGCGTTTTTACCTTTTGTAGATAAAAATTTGAATTTAGAAGTAGGTCAGATATATTATTCAATTGAAAAACTTACCTTTTGTTAGTTCCCAATTGTATATAGTATTAGATTTGGTCCATATTTTTGTTGTTTTTGTTCAATTGTGTCCTCATTTTCCTTTTGTTTTCAATTAGATCATAGTTTTCGTCAAATTTTGGTCAATTTGGTCTTTTTGACTGAGGGTGTTTAAATAGTTAATGTTTTTCATCAGTACATGTCACGTGTCAGCTAGAGATGGCAAATAAACCCGTCCCCGCGGGTATTGCCCGAACTCGTCCCCATTTTGACGAGGAATCCTCACATTGATTGGGTATGGGTATGGGTATGAGGATGTACATATCCCCGCCATATCTCCGTCATCATTTAAATTATTAAAATATTTACAATAATTAAGTAACCCTATATATATATATATATTTTTTTTTTTTCAATTTTTTATTTCTTCTAATTATTTGGTTTGTCATGAAACGCATTCGTATCTCCAATATATTTTTCATCTTATCATAACATTTATGTGATTATGTTAAAATGATGTATGTCAATTAGAATTTTTTTTATGTCTCATATTTGAATATTTCTATTATCTTTTAATATTTTTATTTATTGTATATTTTCCTTTCACATGAGTATGTTTAATACTCTCAATTTAAGTATTTAATAGCATAAACCTTCCATTTACTAGCTAATATAAAAAAAAATTACTTATTTTTATTAATTTTTGCTTCATTTGAATAACTCTTTTGTTTCGCTAAAACAATTATTTCTCAAACGTTAAATATATATGTTGATATTTGAAAAGTGTTCTTAGATGTCTAAGGTATTTTTCATCTTATCATACCCTTAATTATACATTCGTTTTTCTTTGTGCGATTTCTTTCAATAGTTTCTAAGACATACATTTGTTAATTTTTAATATTTTTATTTGTTGTTTATTTTCATCATGTAGAATACTATTTCAGTATATTTTATCTATCTATTTTTTATTTTCTAACTCATTATATCAATCATACTATAATTTTTCACTATAATTGTATAAATAACTTTTATTTACTACAATATCAAAATTTAATGTAATTGTCATGAATATTTTTTTATCACCATCCAACATATATTGGAGTTCAAAAGATACAATATCCATGTTAAATTCTTTTATTATGTTTATTATTTGCTATTTGCGTCATTTTGATTAAGTGATGTATTATCATTTTTATTAGTGTATAAAAAAAGAGATTCATTATAATTTAAAAAATTTAAGTATACAAACATTAAAATATTTTTTAATTTTAATATTTGTTGTCCTTTAAATTTTTTTTAAAATATTTTTAAATTTTATCAACTATGTTTCATTAATGTTTGTAGTTTGCAAATTTAATAAATGTTTTAGTTCTCATGAAATTTTATTTGGTATTCCAATCTAAATTGTAAACAATTATAATTTATTTCAAAGTATTTGATATCGAATAAACAACCATCTCCTAATATTAAAAATTTGATAATATTATGCTTCCTTTACCGTAATTTTTTATTATTTTTTAAAAATTAATTAAAATTTATATTGAAGTAGTAAGGAAACGATACGGGTATGGGTACGAGATCAGTAGCGGACCTATGAAGTGACTAAGGGGGCCATGCCCACC
>Ga0214545_1003347_pt1 | contig 30696 bp, 18 predicted proteins | sample CNSS4metaG_FD_160064 | JGI IMG/M metagenome (GOLD analysis project Ga0214545, IMG submission 160064) | Root nodule microbial communities from cowpea collected in UCLA plant growth center, Los Angeles, California, USA - CNSS4 | ecosystem: Host-associated > Plants > Roots > Nodule | place: USA...
ACCAAGACGTTCAGCTCCACCACCATCTCCCACACCGCCGCCACGTTCCCAACCGTCACCATCACCGCCACCATCACCATCACCGCCACCTCCACAACCGTCAAAATCACCGCCACCTCCACCCCCACAAAATTCACCTTCATCACCGCAACCTTACGTTGCTCCTCCACAGTTCCTTTCGCCTCCAACTCCAACCGCAACTCCACCTTCATCGGCTTTTCGTATTACCTTGGGTAGGGCGGATCTGCAGACACCTGCAGCGTCAGCTCCCCCTTCACAACTGCGACCATCACCACCAGAATTACCACCGCGAATATTACCAACATTACCTCCGATTTTCCATTTGTCTGCTCCCCCGAAGAGCAGCCTTACGCCGCCGCCGGCGGTGACTCCAAGCCCCTCCGGCAATAATACTACAGGACAAATTGTTGGTCTTACTCTAGCCGGGGTTTTCGTCATCGCCTTTATTGTTCTGGTTATTTTCTTTTTATTAAGGAATAAGCGAGAGAACAACCATGTCGTGCCCTCCCCTGGAACATCTAATTTAAGAGGAGCAGGTACATCAGGAGGTAAAGCATATATTTTCTGCAATCATCTTCGTTGTTATTGGTGTTCTAACCAGTTCCCTTCTGCACAACCAAAATCGAAAGATGAACATCAAAACTAATAACAAGAAAAGTTCTTGTCTTTTACAATTACCACTTCAAAACTGATATGTTTTACAATTTGTAGCAGTTCTTTTGGTTTCAAATTTTTATTTTTTAACTGCATATGTATATATACTAATTTTAACTTTTTCTTGGAGAAACTCATTCCATTCTTCTTTATTTCTTCTTTCTTAGGGAGAAGAACCCAAAATACCTGTTGTTATCGTGTCTGATGATTTTGGTGTGATAAAGTGCAGATGTGCTTTACTATGTAGAGGAGCCTGGTTTTGGGAGTGGAGCACAACAAGGTGGCATGCATATAAGAACTCCTTCAGATCCTGCGTTTAGCGGTGGCCAGTTAGTTTTTACCTACGAAAAGATTGCGGAGATCACTAACGGGTTTTCCCGCGAAAACATAATAGGGGAGGGGGGATTTGGGTATGTTTACAAGGCTTCCATGCCTGATGGTAGAGTGGGGGCACTTAAGACGTTGAAGGCTGGTAGTGGCCAAGGAGAAAGGGAGTTCAGGGCTGAGGTTGACACTATCAGCAGAATCCATCATCGACATTTGGTTTCACTTATTGGTTATTGCATAGCAGAACAGCAAAGAGCGCTTATCTATGAGTTCGTTCCTAATGGGAATCTCAATCAGCACTTGCAGGGTAACGTGAGTTTCTGTTTTGTTTTTTTTGTTTGTTTTAAGAAATGAATTTCTTGTTTTTCTTTGTTTATGAAGTGATTCTCATGTCATCATTGGTCGTTTGTCACAGGAACTGAATTTCCAGTTTTGGATTGGTCCAAGAGGATGAAGATAGCAATTGGTGCTGCAAGGGGCCTGACATATCTTCATGATGGATGTAAGTTTATCTTGCATTTCTGCTATGAGATTATCTTTTCTAACATGCAATACATTAAAACAATTGATGGAAGCCATTTTCTCTAGAACATGGTGCCATTTTACTTGAACAATTGATAGGGAAATGACTTTTGCATACTGTGTACAGAAAAACCTAGAACAGTTTTAAGTGGGTCCAATGCAACTTAGATTCTAATGTGCATGGCGTTCAAAAAGTTGTGCAAAGGGCATAACTAAATTGGATATGCATGTTATCCTTGTCAATTCAGTCAAGATTTTCTTTTGGCCCAAGAAGCTCCTTTTCTACCCTTTTCTCAACGAAACTCTGGGGCTGACAATTTATTAATTTTTACATTGTTACTCTCATTGTGTATTCTGTTTGACGAAATTTACTTAAACGGTAGAAAAGAATTGGAGAAAAGTTTTCTATGGCAGAGAACTGGCTGAAAGCTCAGGAGATCTTAAAATATGATTTGATTTTAAATCTGTACCCTACATTATGAAGTTCATACGAAACTTAAAGAATTTCCTGTATTTTTTGAGTCTTGTGGGTTCATTAATCAAAAGATAAGAGGGATATTGACCGTGCTAGATTTTTGTGTACGTTTCTTCAAGCACAATTAACACTAAGTGACAACTAATCTGTATAGTTTTGAAGAAAACTAAAGTATTTTATTTTTCCTAGGCAACCCAAAGATTATTCACAGAGATATTAAATCGGCAAACATTCTTTTGGATAATGCTTACGAGGCACAGGTTGCAGACTTTGGACTTGCAAAGCTAACAGATGATACTAATACTCATGTATCAACTAGGGTGATGGGGACCTTTGGGTAGGTTTTCTCTGTCTAAAACATAAAGAAGTACATTCTAATATATGGACATTCATGAAGGTTGTCACTTGCTGTCAAAGTTGAAGCAACCTCTTTGGTTGTATTCAGAAAATACACAGAAATATCGTTGTTTATCACTGTTATTTTGAAAGCCAAGTAGACATATCTATTTGAACTGGCCTTTTTAGGAGGTTTGAGTATACAGTGGAAGGATAATGATATTTTGATTCACTTTTTTTTACTCAGTTTTAACCCACAATTTCCATCATCTTTAGATCATCACATCACACCACTAAAAAAATCAAAATAGATAATTGAAAAGTGATTGGAGTAGTGGGTTAAAAGTGAGTCAAAAAATATGGATCAAAATATCTTTATCCATAGTGGAAACAATATCAGAGAAAACCTTCAATAGTGCCAAATGCTGAACTGACACTCTAACTCATGCTAGCTTCAATTTGCAGGTACATGGCTCCAGAGTATGCAACAAGTGGAAAATTAACGGATAGATCAGATGTTTTCTCTTTTGGAGTTGTCCTCCTTGAGCTTATAAGTGGAAGGAAACCTGTTGATCCAACGCAGCCCTTGGGAGAGGAGAGTTTGGTTGAGTGGGTACGTCTTAACAGTATTCTTAGTTTATGAAATGAAATACACTCAAGTTTGAATTTGGTTAAATCAATCTTTTTTCACATGATCAATCGCATTAAAAAACGTTCACCTCAAATGATGTTTTCCTCTCTCCACAGGCTCGTCCACTTCTCCTTCGTACACTTGAGACAGGAGAATTTGGTGAACTAGTAGACCCTAAGCTTCAACAACAATACATTGAAAAAGAAATGTTGAAAATGACTGAGGCAGCAGCAGCATGTGTTCGCCATTCTGCTCAAAAGCGACCTCGTATGGTTCAGGTGATAACAATACTAGACAATTTGAACTTGTTTTGTGTTCATCAAAAACCTCCATCTACTTATTTCTCAAAATAATTTTGGCACAGTTATTTGCCTTTGTATCATTTCTATCTTAACTTGTTCAAATCATTGTCCATTGGTTTTTATCAGGTGCTAAGATCCTTAGACAACGGTGATCAACTATATGATCTTTCAAATGGGGTGAAATATGGTCAGAGCACTGTTTATCATTCTGGTCAGTATAATGAAGACATTGCAAGATTCAGAAAGATGGTTAATGGAAGCTTTGATGATTCCGATTTTGATAATCTCAGCTCGGAATTCCGTTCAACTGCTTCAAAAGAAATGGTTGAACACAACTCTGCAAGGATGTCACCTAGTGCGTCAAATAGTGATTCAGAATTTAAAGATCTCCACCACCAAAGGAGCCATACCCAGAACATGTCTTAAGGGACCACATACTATGAGCATAGGCATAGTGGAGTTCAGAGGCTGCTGGTTTTAATCAAACTAATTTTGCCAAACTTCTTCTCTTGAAACCAAAAATAATTTCACTAAATCCCTCTTCGTTATGCCGGCATCATCTTCCAGAGGAACCAGGCAAATTTTTCGCTTACAAAGATGGGAATCATGACCTTCCAAACTTCCCAATCCTTACCACCTTGAAAGTTGGGAAGAATATAGAGATTGTATTCGTTTGCCTTGTGCCAACCAAAAACATTCTTTCTTTTGTACATCGTCAGTTTTGTTGTTTTCTTTCTCCCATTCTTTTTTTTCCTATAGCGGGGGAGATTGAAAGCTTGTAAAGTATAAGTTTGTGGAGTTTACTTTTTAATATCTATTAGGAAGAATGAGTTTCTCACTGCATTTATGTTTTACGGCAGTGACCAGTGAACTGTTGTGAGTTGTGAATATGGAGCAATTCTGAGAGATAGTTCAAGTCAAGGTGTACCTACCATTCATGCTTGTAGTCCATTTTTTTTTCTCTCGAAGTTGTGAATTTGTAGAAAGCAAATGATGTTTCAATGTTACAGAACGATGACTTTAGCTGTTTCATATGCATACAAGTCCTGTAATTCTTTCTTGTAACGAAAATCTTCATGTGGGGGTAGAAACATTGTAAAGTGTGATTACTACTTGTTTCCTGCGCCATCCATGAGCTGAACTTCAAGGAATTAGATACTAAGCTAAGTAAAGAAGCAAATGAATTTTGTCTGTAATGACTTTGTTTCAAATGTTTGAAATGGTCGGGAAATGATTTACATTATGGTCGGTTTAACAAGAGGAAAGTTTTCTTTCCTTTGTGAAAATATGAATTCAAGAAAACCATTCCCTTTTAGAAAAAAAGTCTAGTTTATCCTAAAACCTCAACAGAAGAAAACCATTCTTTTTAGAAGAAAATTAGTGTAAAATGTAACATGTTAAAACTTTTCTTTCGACAGTAAAGAAATCAGAAAAACGAGAGATTACTTCATTTAAGGTTCAGACCAATGATAGAGAAATCAAACCTTATTCCATATACATGTATATATAATAGGGAATAAAACGGAGGAGAAATGTAAAACTTATTTGTCTGTTTCAAAAAAAAAAATCTAAATTTTGGTGATCATAACAAATTTAGTGTTTCAAATTGTAAAAATCTGTTTGTCTGACTAAGCTTTGATAATTTTATTAGGTTTGGCAGATTCAAGAGAGTCAGATGTTGTAGAGCCTTGAAAATTTCTCCACCTGAAAGGCCTATTACATCAACAAAGTTCTTGAAAGGTTTAGGATGAAAGATTGTTCAATTGTGGTGTCCATTGATAAGTCTAATTTATATCAATGTGCTAACAATGAATTTGAATGAAAACAAATAAAGAACATTTCATATGTTTTCCTTGTAGGAAACTTTATGAATAATCAGTTTTATAGAAGACCAGACATTACTTTTGTGGTTGAAATGTTTAGGAGATAACAAATCAATCTATGAATGGAACACTAGAAAACTACAAAGAAAGTGTTAAGATACCTTCAAGGAACCAAAGATGAAAAGCTTCTGTATCATAATAGTTTGAAGGTTATTAGTTACTTCAACTCAGATTTCTCTAGTTGTGTATTGACTCTCGTAAGTAGGCATGTGGATGAAAACATTAAAAACCATCATTATTTTTTATCCAATCAATCCATCATTAAATTGAGTCATTTCTATTTTTACACTCTTTTTACTTACACAAATCCATATTGCAGAGAGAACACAAGATTTTGTTTTCAATATCAAAACAAGGGCATAAAAAGAGTTGAGAAGATAATTATACATTTCATATTGCAGTTGCAGATCTAATAAGAGACTGAAGAACATAGAAGATAAATAGAAACACAATGGTATAGAGAAGAAACAGTTCCCAGCAAGAAGATGGGTTTGTCTACATAATACTTGAGATAATTCCCTTCATGGACCTGGTCTTATTTTTCCTTGGTGACCAAGCTTCATTTCAAAGCTTTTCATGTCACCATGAGGATGTGGCTTCATTCCTCTGCCTGCTCCATGTCCATTAGGCTTGGAAGCTGCAATTCTCTTGTCAAACCCGAATTCAATGTCCACTTCTTTTTGACGGAAGTTGGTGTGGTTCTGCTGCTGCTGATGCTGCTTTTGAGGTTTAGCATGTTTCTGGCTGTGGCTGTGGCTGTGGCTGTGGCTGCGGCGGTTGCAAAGCCTTCCAAGGCAGCAAGCAACTGCAGAAATGACTACTATTATAGCCAAAACAACAAACACTGACCCAAAAGATCCGTTTGAATGGTGGGGTGGTGACTGGTATGTGACACTGGTAGGGTAGACCTGAACAGGTTGCTGTTGCTGCTGCATCAGTGGCTGTGTCTGTGGCTGAACTTGCAAGGACATCTTCAATGAGAGAATTGAGAAGGAAGAGAATAGTTGTGTTGATGATTGAGGGGTGTGAGAATTTTGGGGGGTAGCTAGATTTGGTATTAAAGCTGCAGCTCTTGTTCTTTGAGTGAAGACCAAGGTAGAGTAGTGTTAACTAACCAAGCACACAAGAGGATTAGGTGTGAGAAGTGGTTATGTAAATAGCCTCTGCATTAAGTAGGAATTTTTAATTTGAAAAAGGTGGAGAGGGGAACTTTCTTTAATAAAGAGGGCATCTAAAGATATTCTTTGTGCTCTTTAAACTTATTGGCTCCTATGATTGCTTTGTAAGGAGAGAAAGCAAGATCTTGCAGCATAAGGACACACTACACTCTCAAGGCCCCATGAAACTGCAGCTTTTGTTTACTGGGGCGCTCCCACTCTTAATCATTGAATCACACACTCTATGACTCTATGTAGCCAATACATGCCAAATACTCATCAATCATGATATTTTGTTGTTAAGTGTGCATTACTTTGATGATGAAAGACATTATCTAAAGCGAATTTGTTTTTTTTATGATGTTTTTCTGCTGTGTCTTCGAAATATACTAGTTTTAGGGCACAGAAAACAGTTGTAGTAGACAGTACTATACGGTCAGTTTTACGTACGAAATACATACCTTGGGTGTAAACAAAGTAAATGTGTTTAGGAGCAGGATGATGTTGTTCCAAACATGATGCATAAAGGAACATCTGGTCAAGAATTTCTCCGAAAACTGTGAAAGGGGGACACAGGGAGAGACCAGATTTGTTTTACTAATATTGGGATCTGTGAAAAAGTATCAAGCACTAACCATTCCAATAACAATCTTATAAGCTTAATGGGGTCATCCATGCCCTTTATTCCCCTTTGATATGGAATCTGCTTCTTAGTGTTGTGAGTTGGTAAGAGATATTAATTTTAGATACACTAACTTTGTTATCATTCTATCATACACTTCAGTTAGTTAAATCAGTGCCCAGATGATTCTTTTCTTAAGTCAAATTTTACACTTGAGTGTTAAGGAAAAAAAGTAAAATCATTATCTTCCACTTAGAACTTGATAGGATTGAAAGTACTTTTTGTTTTTTTACACACGAGAGAAGTTTTTTTGTTGAATAGGAGAGTAATGTAAAAACAATTGAATGGGAATTTCATTCCTTTCTTAGCCATAGCAATATGAAGCAGCAATGAATGAATGGGTGATGAAACCCTGACAGTGACATCTTTTCAATGGAGAAAGTCACCATTCAGTAAAGGGAAAACAGTATATATGAAGCAAGAAGCACTTTGAAAAATGATTAGATAAATGCATTAAGGAAGCAAGAGAGGGTTGAAGAAAGGCGAATAATTCCACTTCCACGAAGCAGAATATAATTGTTCGTGCAAAGTTTCGGTTCTGTTTCTTCCAGCGATGCCTCTGGTTGGCACCATGTGAGTTCTTGCAAGGGGAGTACTAAAAGAATACAACTTTAAGAGCTATGTGTGAAGAAAACTCTTGATTCTGTTAAAACTCTCATTTCAATTTGTTATGCATTAAGTTTGTTTTATTTCCATTGCATGAAAAAAAAGGAAAATGCTAATTAGCCTGTGATGAGTATTTGTTGAAGTTGTAAATTTCCTAATCTGGACAAATGATAAAGCCAACATAAAATTACATGTTCAGAGATTCAGTCAAAACTAACAGCATCACCATCAACACCATTTGTCAGCAATGGCATATTTGTCTGCAAAAGGAATTCATACTTGCTTGTCTTTGAGAGTGCAAGAAGTCAGAAATTTCAGTGTAACGTCCAAACATAAAGCACTTTTTTGGGGACCCAAATGCTTCTATTTTTTCTCATCTCTAACGGTCAGAGAATTCGTGATAAACATTTTTTTTTTTTTTAATTTTAAAATTTAAAAAAAGGAAAAATTAATCTCGGTCTTCTTTTTTATGAATGAACTTTTCCATTTATGGGCTACTTCATAATGGATCACTGAGGCCCATCCGTATGTTAATGAGAAAGTTATTGCTTCCCGCACCTCCACAATTACTAACTGTACCCCCCAATGTCACCAATGTTGCCAAGAAAGAAGAAAAGAGGGAGAACAAGGCAGAGGAAGAAGATAAAAAATGTAGAAAAAACTCATTTTGAAATTTTCTTTTTCAAAGTTCTGAAAAGCTCTTTCAAGATTATATTTCATGTACGGCCATTTCGAATAACTTATTTCAGAAAGCATTATGAGTTTAAGATTTTTTTTTTCAAAAATTCTATTCTACAAAATTTATTCTGAAATACATTTTATACATTCCTGCAATTCTGTTTTGGAAATTATATCCTGAAAATTTTGTTTCAAAAATTCTGTTTGAAATTTTTTAAAAAAAATATTATTCCAGAAGTCTCATAAAACTTGTTCCAAAAAGCTTTTGAAATATGTAGTTCTGAAGTCATATTTCCAAAGAGCAAAATGTCATTTCAAAAGTTTTAGGGGTGCATGAAGAAATTGTGGGGTTCAGAAAGTAAAAGCCTAATGGCTAACATGGGTCCACCGCCTTCAGAATAACATATGATTTTTATTTTCGAAACCGTTATTTAGTTTCGCGCGCGAATTCCAGAGAGATTTTCATTTTGAATGGAGTTTTCTACGGTTCAGGAATTGTGCTTACATGTGAGTTTCTTCTTCTGCGAAATGTTCTCATCTTTTGTATTCATTTATTTTTTTTCTATGATTTTCTCTTTGTTTCGGTTTATGTAAAGTGTGTTCACATGCCATTCGAGTTTCGTGATTTGTTCGGTTATGTATGTAACGCGAATCTGCGATTATAGTTAATATCTTCAGCGTATCAGAGGTGCCGATTATCGGAGCAGATTTGCAGACTCGCAGTCATTCTCACTCGCTCTTCATCTTCGCATCCTTCTCTTCGAATTTCAAGTAGGAAAAGTGTTTGCTGGTATTTCGACACAATTTCTCTATTGGGCAATTTATTATTAGATAGATTTTATTCAGTTTCCAGGAAGTTTTCTAGTTAATGGAAAAACAAAATTAACCAAAACGATGTCGATTAGCTCACTCCAGGGATTATAATTATCAGAAGAATTGTGCTAAAAATTAATAAATCTATTGGCTAAAGAGTGGTGAACTTTTTTTTTTTTGTAACAATATTTGAATTTCTTGTGAGAAGTCTCTGATACTGGCATTGGGAACTGCTTAGAGGAATTTCAAGACTTGAGGTTTTCTTCCACGGATTTTGCTGACAATTGGGGTAACAACAATTCAGGATTACCGTCTTAGTTAAACATATTTATTTATTTATTTATTTATTTTTCCTTTTGTGAAACAGATGGAATGCTTTCTCTCAAAACCACCAGTAAGTATAATGCTCTCCTCTAATGTTGGTTGTGCTTTGATCTTATAGAAAATATAAATATTCTGCGTGCACAAAATACAGAAAATATAACAATTATTGTATCTGTGTCAATTGTATTGTTCTTGCCTTGACGTGGGAGGTAATATGCCATGCCAACTATTTTGTCCAAGGGAAATGGTTTTAAGTTGTCCTCATATTATTTGAATAGGTATAGGTACTTTTTAATTTTGATATGAAATCATTTTATATTACTATTAAGTGTGGAAATTTGTCAAATGTTTTATGTTTCTCAGGTGCTTGTGTATTTATACTACGTCACTGCTCAAAAGTGAAGTCAACTATTGGATATATTCCCATGTTTAGTTTAGTCATTATATTATCACGATTCTTATTGTAATCTATGGAAATTGTAGGCATCAGGGATACCGAGATACATAGTTATCAGATAAACCTGAAAGAAAGGGGTTCCTCTAGAATAACCAGACTACCTTCAAACACCAAAAATGGTGCAAAATTCAGGTAAAAGAGCTATCTGAGCTACATTTTGAGATGAATTTGTTGGTTTAGTTCCTTTTAGATGATTTTTTCATCGTATTACTTTGCAGTGGTAGTGAAGCTTATCTGTCTTGTTTTGTTAGCCGTGATCTCATACTGTCTGATATCCATACCTTTATACAGAAGGTATGCTAATTTGTCCCTTTTTTTTGTTGTTGTGAAAAATAAATTACTCGGGATACTTGAAATGTTTGCTAAGCTGATTTTTTTATAAGATCGAAAGTATTAGGCCATATTTTTTGGTGTGCTTGGAAGTACGCTGATAAAGTTAAATGCTATTGAATAAAGTAATTCAAATGTACTGCTTTCAACTAATATGGATCCGATGGAGAAACAACAAAACAACAATAAAAAATAATAAATAATTTTCTCAAATTTGCAAGAATATCTGAGGAGTAATAACAATAGAAAATGAAAGTAATAATCACAAAATAAGACAACAATACTTTTTTTACCCGAAAGATTTAGAACTAAAAACTATGAGCTTAAGCAAGTCAATCAAACTCCAAGATCAAATATTGAAGAGAGTCAGATTAAAAGTGCAAACAAGTGTCTACAATAAATCCATACATCAAATTAATAATGTTCTTAAATATGAGAATAAGTAAAAAGAAAACTTAAATATAACAATCTTACAAAATTGATTTCTCTGACTACAAACCTTCGATAGACGATCCAAAAGGTCAAAATAAAGAATTATATATAGCAAATTTGTTGTCAAAATTTCAGAAACGGTGAACAAATAGAATCGTAATCTTATTGAGGTCGTCCAATGAATATACCAACCAATTTTCTCCATTCTTTTTCTATTTCAAAAACTGGGAAAAATAATATTCTCTTATGACCTAGAATATCCCTCTCTACTTTGGTTAAGTCAGTAGAATATCTCTCTCTACTTAGGTTAAGTCAGATAAAATGAGTTTGACTGCTTTAGACATTTTAAACACACTTGAGAGTCTAACCCAAGGGTTTGCGGTATGTCAAAAGTTTCAATTATTAGAAAGCACCGGTAACTCTAGACAATTCCTAAGGCTATGTTTGTGTCATTTTGCACTTCTCAACTGGGACAGTGTCAAAGCATTTTTGTTTATCAGAAGTTGTTATATTGAGAAATCAAAATAGTGCTAGCGCTTCCAGTTCTACAACCCTACACCAAAAACAGGAAAAATCTTCACCTTATTTGAAATAAATAAAAACAAAAATAAAATAAAAAATTAGCAAGCAGAAATGTTGTATTTTTACCAAGCCTGAATGTGCCAAGTTTGCTGCTGCTTTGTCTTCAATGTATATCAAAATCAATCCTATATTATTTAAATGATTTTGTTGAAGTTGTAATATTTGTTTATCAACAAAATACTCCGGTATTTATACTCATGTTTCACACATTTCATATTCTTCCTATTTCTTTGTTCATTTTGCAGATGCAAATTTTAAAGATTCCTGTAAGTTAAACTGACACAAGTGATGAATTCTCAGTTACATTAATTTCTTTCATATGACTTGAAGCGTGTCAATACTGTTGCTGGAGACCATTCTCCTTCTATCTCATATGCTATCAGCAGTCAATAATGCCACCAAATCAGATAGCCAAATGGCACTTTCTTGTCATTGACATTGTTTAAAGCGACGTTACAAATTTAATTCAGCACCCTTGACTTGACACAGTTTTAATGGTTCTCTTTTGTATTTTTGTCCAGAATATTGCAATTCAATTGGTAGCAGAAGATTGCGATGTTCCTGAATCACGATATGAAAAGATTTTTCTTGCGAATGAGTGCAAGCAGTTACCAGCGTCGGCATCAAATCTAGAACTTCTTAAGTCAGGCATAGAAGACTATGTAGTTAAGCATGGAAATAATTTAAGTAACATGTGTAACTCTTGCTTCCCAAGTTGGTACATTCGTAATCTCAAATCAGCTTCCCATTTATCATTTAGAATCCTAATGTTTTCTGTTCTAAACATGGTAGACTGATTACTTTCCTTCAGTTAAGTCTTTAAGGAGGATATATTTTCTACCTTAACATTCTCTTTCATCATGCTTAGGTGCCATCCTTACAGTTCATAAGATGTGTTGATTATCTCTTGCATATTAAAATTCCCTCTTTACCACTTTTTTGTACATAGGCAGTGAAATGCATAGTAGTTTTGAGTTCTTTGTATGTTGTCATATTCAATTAGGTAGCAGCAGCTTAAATCTATGATAGTTTCCAGACATTTTTTGGTTCCTAACATTGATGTCTGTCAGCAATTGGGCATATGAACTGTAACAGCTTATTATTAATTGGAGCCATTTAAAAAACAAAAATCTATTACATTTTATTACTGATTGCGGTAGAAAAACATATCACATCTAGAAGCCCGTGCAAGAACTTGGTTTGCATGGTTTTTTGAAGCCTTAGATCCTTAAACCATAGCAATTATAGATTTGAAGTTATCTACTTTTCTTTAACCTTTATTTAGGGAGCAACTCAAAGTTGGAATTGGGGTAGCTTGCTGCACTGATAATCGTTTAAACACGGAACTGGTGATGGAGGCAGTCATATTAATAAGTAATATATCAGTGCAGAACATTACGTGCTTCCGGGAATATGATAATAGAACAGAGGTCCGTCATTAAGTCTCTTGAATTTTATGCTTTAGCTATCTCTTTATATTTTATATTTTATCTATTCACTACTTAATCTGGATGATAAAAATGTTTAATGTCAGGTTTTGTATTTCAAGGACTTCTCACCTTGTACAATCTCCCGATCATCTATGAAGGCATTGCAAAGCATTGACTGGAAAACATATGGCTTAAATTTAAGGGGTACAGTAGAGCAAGATGGCGTTACATTACTAGAATGGGAAAACTTGCCTACAGATACACACATTGATATTGTGCTCCACGTATATCATAAACAATATCCAGCATTGGACAGATCCTTTTTATCTTTATCAGAGACAGTTAAAAGTGTTTTACATAGCTTTTTTTTATATATTTATTTTATACTTCTTTCAGACGTTTCTTTGGATTTTGTTTATATTATTTATTTGTGGGTTAAGTGACGATCCAGTAGTTCTTATTCAGAAAATTTTCAAGATCTGGAGTATCATGAGCAGTTTGCCTTTACTAGATAGCCAACATCGTACAAACAAGTTACAAGTCTACAATTGAGTGTTAAAATTACATTTAATATACTTCTAGAGCATACACATTTCCCTTATATCTTTATGAACATTTTCTTTGTGTGTAATAAATAATGTAAATCTTCTAAATTTCTTAACTTTTATGTAATTTATATGCTTCCTTGACACATTGGTAAGACCATGATACCAGCTCCAAGGAAATTGTCTCCACTTCACAGAAACCTTGTTAAGAGAGCAGTTAAACTTTCACTAGATGACTTGAAGGCGAATCATTCCCAGGCTTTTCTAAGTTCCCGTGCCCTTCAGGTGAATTCTTCTCTATCATTCTGCTCTTTATAACACATTTGTGATCTGTGTGGCTCGGTACTTTTACTGTTGAAAGTTTTCCCTCCAACTGAGATTTTGCATTAATATCCTAATTCTTAATTCAACACCTTGATTTCCCATTCAATAAGCTGAATGTTTAGTGTAAATTTCTAGATTATCTCTTCTGGCCTTATATTCAAAATTGTTTGGCCAACTTTGTGGCGTAACATTTTATAATTCGGTTCTTTCACTTTCAGATTCGAGGTTATGCCCCTGATCTCGCAAAAACAATTGCTGGGCTGATATTGTCTTCCAGTGACTTGGATTTCCAGGGAGAATGCTTTTCTCTTCTTGGATTACAGTCCCAAGAAGTTGGAACTGACACTGTGGAAAGCAGTATTGAAGAAAGGATTGTTTCAGTTATAGAGATGAACGACAAGAAACCCTACAATTCTCAACAAGTCGCACCTTACCTTTTCGAAGAATTAGAAAACCCTGTCCAGGAATCTGAATTTCAAGAAAACGATTTCAGCCCCTTGGACTTTTAACTGTTGCAAGGTATTCCTGCATCCCTAGTCCATCTTTCAAAATGGTAGTAGCTGATATAATGGCATATTCATAATATACGTATATAATTTGTAACAATGTGATGTCTGATTTCAATGAAGCTTCAAACTAGATTTTTTTGTGTATAAATTTGATCACGTAAACCATCTTTCAACCTTTATACATCTTTATAAATTTTACAAATTTAAGGAAAGCATTGTGGTGCCTATAACAAAGCGCAACGATCATAAAACAAGTGGGAAAAAAAGAAAATAAAACATTGATGGATCAATATGCCAAATTTTCAGCAGCCAATAGTTTGTTTTTTATTAGGATTATGATTATTTTCGAGCAACATAGGGAGCAGGAATGAAGAAAATTCTGGGCTCAGGAATAGAAACATTGACTGATGACTTCGAGAATGCCTCCTCTTCAACAAGGAATCTCGATCCAGCAAATCTAGGAACTAGTCGTTCTAAATGTCCGACCATATCTTTTACCATCTTGTGTGTCTTTTTACATGTTCGCTCATTGGAAGTATAACTCCACGCACACCAGAGTCATGATGCGGTGTCCCTAATTTAAAAACCATTTGACTTGGGCACAACAGAAATACAACAATTTAGATTGTAAATAATGTACTTGGATTTGTGCAGTTATGCGTGGTTAATTTCACTTTATAATGATGGCTTGGGAAGTTTCACAAAGAAAATGTAAACAGATATTTTTCTTTTATAAAATATATAGAATACTAATACATAAATGCATGTGGAGTTATCTTAGTCCCAACAACCTTGTAAAAGCACAATCTATGCTCTGCTTTTAAAAGAAAAGTAGTAATCCTTTTTTCACCTTGTAAAATTTCTATAGCCAATCTATAATGGAAGCCCAAAAGGCAAAAAAGTATACAATATTTAAATTACGAAAGTATATATTTTAACATATCTTGTAAACAATAAACAAATGTTGAAAGTATATATTTTAACAAATGTTGTAACCGGTAAGAGAAGGGGGTAGCGAATTGGACTATTAATTAAAAAACATGGGAAGTAAGAAAAACCAATAGAATTATGCCTCCCACCAACATTGCTAAATTAACGAATGCAAATCAATGACTCACTAGAAAGAAAATTATTAGACAAACCCCAAATTTTTACTCGTTTTAGAAACTCCTTTGATCATGAATGGTTGATAGTTTAGACAGAGGAATCTCATAAAAGACCGGTACCTTAGCCGAGAAAATATGATCAACAGGATAAAATGAAAACTTAAATATCTTCTGCATTGAGATTCAGCTATATCTTTCGGGTATAGCAAGTTCTAAGCTCATTGCCCATGCTATCCACGAATCGAACATTATGTATGCCTAAGCCTAATCCCCAAAGAATACTTCAACGAACAAAAATTTAAGTATGGACTTACAAAAAAATAAACAAAAATCCCCATTTCATACTCAATATATGAAAGATACATAACCAAAATAAAACTATAAATCAGAACCTGGTGGCGCATTGAATTAGTATCTCCATTACAGTTATGGACATTTCATCCAAACCCAACAGAAAGCTCAGAGTATTACACATCCCAAGAAACAAATTCCTACTACATTTAGCACGAGATGTCCTAAACCACATTACATGAACACATATTTGAGTTGTCTCGGAAGAGGACCAAGAAACAAAAGCTAGATAATGTTCACCCCTGCATCCAGAATACCAATCCGCAAGACTCCCAAAGGCATTAAGCCTGTGAAGGAAAAAAAAAAGGGAAAAATCAGCTAAGTCATTAAAGACGTACAAATTTTCATTAATTTTTAAACGAACTAGGAACTTGGAAGGGTAACAAAGAAGTACTTTTAGTAGTGCCATTTTTAGAAGGAAAAAAATACGAGAATATACCATAGAGCCAAACTTTTGCTACCACTTCCAATGAACTAAACATTATTTTCTTCACTACGCATTGTTTAAATTTTTTTTTTTTACTGTAAACGAGGAAAAAAGATCATTAGCTACCTTATTGGCGATGTTGTTGGAAAGCCAGTCCAGACCTTCATAAAGGCCCTCTCCAGAGGTTGCGCAGGTGCTCTGAATGTACCTGGAAAACCATACGTGAGTTAGATCACAGTATGATACCTATCAATACAAAACAAGGGCTTTGTTCCTAAAATCATATTTACCAGTGGCGCTGTCTGAGAGAGTGGAGACCCAACTTGTCGGTAATCTCAGCAGCATTCATTGCATTAGGAAGATCTTGTTTGTTGGCAAACACAAGCAATACTGCTTCTCTCAGTTCATCCTGAAAAGATTATTAAAACGTACATTTTAAACATTATAATTTCATCATGAGAATACATAAAACAGAAAGTAAAAGAAAAAGGAAACTAATAATTCTAGCCATGGAAGTCTGTCCAATTAGAAGCACTGAATTTCCCAGGAGACTGGCTAAAGAACTAGTCATTCAATTTCCAAAATATGTCATAATAACATCAATATACAATTGTTGTCAGAAATTACGGTCCAGCCAAAAAAATTTTAACAGCAGTGATAAATGCTATTTCACAAGATAAGAGTTTTATAGATACAGCAAAAATATTTGCATTTCCTGCTTGAAACAAACATTAATGTCTGTCCTTCCTCAAAACCCCAAATGAAGTCTCAGAACATTTTGAGACTACATTAAAAGAATATTAATTATAATATGATTCTAAAACCTTTATACCTTGACTAATTTTAGAGGCCCTTTCTTTTGATCCCTATGTGATCCCAAACCTTGTGTAGACGAATGAATTCCCACAATGGCAGGTTATCATCTAACGTTAAAACACTTGAAAATGAAGACATGGCATGAAAGGCCAAACTAAATTAACTGAAGTACCTCATTCAACATCCTATGCAACTCATCTCTGGCCTCAACAACTCTGTCCCTATCATTGCTGTCTACAACAAAAATAAGACCCTGAGTGTTCTGGAAATAGTGCCTCCACAAGGGACGAATCTGCAAAGCAAAAAACATAAGTATTTAGTCTCTGTCTACCAACATTCTTTGTGAAGTACAGTGATGCATAAAAATCAAAATTTTCACCTTGTCCTGGCCACCAACATCCCAAACAGTGAAGCTAATGTTCTTGTATTCTACAGTCTCAACATTGAACCCTGAAACAAAAAACCGTCAACACATATATACAACATAATCATAACATTCTAGCTGTCTGGACACACTAAAGAGTAGAACGACATCCACATCACAACATGGTTTGCCGTTGAAGATTATTTACAGCGGTTAGAAGTTAGGACAAGTTAAATCCAGGATCTCACGTTAAACACCACACAATCACCAAACAATTTAAGATCTGAGTATTCAATTTTGAAGGTTTCCTCACAGATTAGAACCACGTTTATCACACTCCACCATCATCCACATGAATCACCTCGAAGTTACTCATATTGTAAAAATAAAAGAGTATCTAACCAACAGTATAGAATATAGCAACAGAAACAGAACCAAGCGAGGAAAAAAGAGAAACAGAGTCCAGAAACTCACCAATGGTAGGAATTGTTGTAACGATCTCTCCGAGCTTGAGCTTGTAGAGGATAGTGGTCTTACCAGCAGCATCAAGACCAACCATCAGAATTCGCATTTCCTTCTTGGTGAAAAGCCGACTGAAAAGCTTCGTGAATGTCAGTCCCATTTCTCCTTCAGCTTGTGGATCCCTAATTTCACCGTTGAAACAAGTTTTCAATTTATAAAACAAAAACAAATCTCCAAACCGAAAAGGAGAACCACATCAAACAGTACAGTTCCTTCCGCAAATCAACAGACAGTCACATCAACAACACCAGATTCAACCAGATCTCAAACTAAACCACAAAAGACAGCAGCATGCAAATCGAAACAGATCGCACAGAATAATAATAACTTCAACAACAAAAGGATCCGGAGCGACTGATCCAGAAAATCTAGGATCAAAGCATAGAGAGAATAACCGCAAAACGAAGAGGCGAAAGCATAACGGATAACAGTGATTGAATCGGAAGTTAAAGTGCCAAGTGAAAATCGGATTCCAGTGATATGAAGAATGAAGAGATAAAAAAAACGGAAATAAGAGTACGAGATGTTTGAGATTGTTACCGTCGGAGATGAAACGTTCGTGTATGCAGAAATCGCTGAGAGAGAGAAAGAGAGAGAGAGAAACGAAGAATGCTTTGCAGCAACGCGAGATGGAGAGAGTAGCGTCAACGAGAATAGATCTTATAAGAGAGTATTTCCATCTTTTTACTTAAAATAAATATAATAACAAAAGCGATTCTCTGGATTCTTAATTCTTTCGAACCTTTGTATTATGCTGTTTTGCTTTTGAAAATAATAATAATTGATTTTGTATAAAAATATGTTAGTGTGCAATCTCAATATAAGTTTTAGAACCACAAAAAGAGATGCCCAGTACCATAATACAGTTAAATAATTAATAATTAGAACCTTTAAATATGTGATTAATTAGCTGATATCAAGTTCATGTGTGTGGTTATTTTAATGATGCGTCTAACAATAATATATATATATATATATATATATATATATATATAATATAATATATATTTTATTTCAAAATATTAAGTTAATAGAAATTTAAACAGTCTTTAAAAATAAGACTTAGTTATAATTATAATGTTTATATTTTACAAAAGAAAAAATCTATATTTTATTTTTAAATAAGGATCAAAATAACAAAAAAATAAATTAAGAATTAAAATTTAAGATAATTAAAAAGGAAGAACTTATCTTGCCAAAAAAGAATAGAGAACAAAATTATAGGAAACAAAAGTACAATTATACCTCAGTATTATTTTAGACAAGATACAAGAAGGGAAAAACTTATACAAACTTATACTAAAATGATTTCAATTAATATTGCTTAATATTTAAGTTATTGAGAGTATCACTGATTTCTTCTTGAATAGAGGAGGATTAAGAAGATTCAACACTAATGAATGAGTAGTAAGTATATTTATATAAAAAATATCATAGTACCGGTCCAAATGAATCATTCTATCATATTATTTTTTATATTAGTCATTTTTAATTATTACATACATTTCTATTTTTGTATGTGTGCAATTTTTTCTAATTTTATCTTTTAAATAATTATTATTTTATTAAAATATTCATTTTATCATTTTTATTCTTTGCCATTTATTCAAAGTTAATGATTTTTAAATTAAAATAATTATTTTTATCATTTTAGTTTTTTAAATAACTGTTTATTTAAATTAAATTAATTATCTATAATTAAAAAACAAATACAGATACCCTGGAATCACGTGTTTCCCTACTAATATATAAAATCTTTGTTTACTTTACCTTTACCAACTTATTTTTCAACCTTAAATTTTTGTACAAAAAACGTCAAACTTTTAGTATTTGCACTAAAGTTATCATTTTATACAAAAACAAAAATAGATTATAATGATATGGAATAAAATTAAACACCCAAATACGATGAATTGTATTGGCACTGACAAAAGTTAGTACCAGCCAAGTGAAGTGTAGACAACTTTTAATTGGTTGCATTTGGGTAAATGTCTTGTCCATTTTTCCATTACAAGTAGTATTATTTGTTTTGGTTTATCTTCACTTCACACTTTACAAACATTCTTTTTGGGATATCACTCTTATTTTTGTGATAATGCTATATGGACCATGTGATATTGCTACACCCAAGACCCATACATAAATGTCACAAAAAAATTGACTCTAAGCATACTACACAATTATAACCACCTAACCACTTGGCACTATAGTTCCAAACATTTACATAAGAAGTGAGAACATAAAGCAACATCAAATACTCCTTTTCAAGTTCTATCAAATGTTTTATATCTTTTGGTCTTCCTAAACTACACTACATCGTCTTATTATTCACTTTATCTCCTCACCCATATTTTTCCATTCTAGGAACCTTCCACTTTCAAATTAAAAATTTTAAGGAATACCATAATGCTTACAAATAAAAATTATGAACAAGTACATATAAAAAATTAAAATATTATTTTTAACTTATATTATTTATTTTATCGAGCTATAACTTATCCTTATAAATTGTTAAGAAACAGATACTTAAACATGTTTTTTGTGTCTTCACGTGGCTTACACTAGAAAAATGGGAGAAGGCATGTGAAGATGGATAATTTTACCTATTAAAAACATCAACAGTGAATTTAAATTTCTTATAAAATTACTTTTCCTTTTATCATGCCAAAAATGATAAAGTGAATCGACCTTGCAGGCCAATGGACCGGTCCACCGAGCCTACTAAGTAATTTTTCTTTTTCACACTTTTATTTTTTTACAAAAGTATTAAAAAAACGAATAAGTTACAATTAATCAAATTTAACACTATTTTAAGTGAAGAATATAGCTGGATAACACCGATTTCATTCCATTCAGTGAAGTTAAAAACAAACCTCATTATTTTGGCAGAGATAGCGACAATCACTAGACAAACAAAGTAAAGCTTTAAATAATGTCATGAATTGTTAATGTTTTGAAAGGACTATATGTTTCCTAACACTTCCATTTGTGGATCAAACCGTCCCACTCAAGGCAAGTTAATCCCAGCAAGTTAAACCCAGGTTTACTAACTTAAAGCAAGCTGAAATAACTAACTCTCACTCCATTTTAGAGATATTAAAATAAACCTGACTAAATCTAATCCCAGAAATTCCTAAAATAGACCAAACCAAACCAAAAAACTTGTAGGTTAAATTGAACCATGCATCTTTTACCTTGCTGCAACTTAAATAGACTTAAGTCAAACCAACCCCGAGTCCTGTTTTATAAAATAATAAGTATATCTAAAAATATTTTATTAAAACATATACGTGTATTTGTATTACATAATAAATCATTATATCTAAAATTAAAATTTATTTCATTAATATAACTTAAAAGTCAAATAGGAACTGACCATACCCAAAAAAGTTAGTCTATTTAGAATATGAATCTATCCAGACCAACACAAATTTATCACGTGGCTCATCCAACCCGAGTCGGGTTGACCCGTGTTTGACAACTCTACTCCCAAATCCAAACTTAAAATCTTGTCAAAATCATGACGTTCAAAGAAAAACTCCTTCAATATGAATTTCCCTCAAACCAAAATTGATAGTGTTAAAGTTAATACAGCATAAAACAAAAAGGCATAATTTAATTCATAATTCCCTCCATATTACCAACATATAATCATATCGGCATTTCATATTAGTTGAAAGAAACTAAAAGCTAACTTCTAGGAACCACATCTAATATTAACGACGGATCATCCAGCATTATATTTTGATGTTGAAATAATCTGGGTCGAAGTGATGCAACCGTACATAACCATCTTCACCTCCACTTGAAAAACTACAAAAGAAAAAGTTTGTATTTAACAAGACCAGTAAACGAAAAAGCCAAACAGTTATTCAGAAACGAGTAACACTAAAGTGCAATGTCGAGTCATAACTATTAGATATTCTGAGACATAATGATAATTGAAGAAAGATGCCAACCAAGGTCATGCAAAATAAGTGGAGAGCTGCATTTGCAACATATGATTTGAAATTACAATACAATCACAATAAATGTGCTACCTTACAACATTGTTCAATCTTTAGAAAGCTAATTATGAAATGCAAGGAGTATCTTCAAACTCAGTTTATGACAATTACAGTTGTATAATACAGAAAACAAATACATAATGCAGCATAAATTTAAAAGTTCCTTCTAATTAAGGGCAAATAGTGATGATATTACTAGGCAAGAGACAACTCAATATAAAAATTTCATCAGTTCATGATCAATCACAAAATCAGAACCACTTCATGTGATCACCATATTATGCATTCTTCCTACATCTAAGACTATACATTCTTCCAACATCTAACAATATCAGATTATGCGCTCTACATCTAATGACATCACCATAACTACTGTCGGAAGTTTAGGCATCTTCATTCAAGGCTATATTTCATATAAAAATATTGATCTGCATATAACCAAGTGTTCAAATGTAGACTTTATACGGTTATGAACAATCACACAAAATATGGGGCTTTGATTGATCAATGGAGTGGATCCCCCATAGAGGTACAGAGAAGTGTTTATTTTTAAACCACACATTCGACAATTATGCACAAAGTAAACACCAGTTACTGAGAATTTAAACAGTTATTTGATAAAGAGAGTGCACATCCATTTTACCAATTAGTTTAACATAATCATGGTTGTTGGTTTCTCTAACAAAACAACAAACGGTAGGTTTAAAGAATGAAAGTTAAGTGATGATGCAATACAAGAGGGAGGTTAAGGACACCGGATATACCTTTTTCCATCAGGGTTAAAGGCCAATGCATTAATTGGTCCAAAATGCCCTTTCACGCCCCCAATTTCTTCTTGAAGAATCTAATCAAATAAAAATACAAATATTAAATAAAATGACAAATGAGTATAAATTTTATATCGTTAGAGAACTAAATATAGCATACGAAGAAAAAAAAAACACATACCTTGTCATAAAATTTGGCTTCAAATTTTCCAGCACGATGATCAGTGGTTGTAACAGCTGATGCGTCCTGACCACCTCCAAGTACCACCTAGACAGGGCATGGAATTCAGAAAATCATACAAAAAGCATAGGACCGAATAACAGAAGGAAGCTAAAGCAAATAGAAGACGTACATAAAAGTGATAGCAAGGATGAAATAGATTGGAATAACATTTAGTTCGTAAATTAGATACCAATGCTAATATGCAAGAATCGGCCTTATGTGGATTGAGGAATAAATCTCTACCAAGAAAGCATGGTAATGAAAATAAATTCAACCAAGTTCCAAAAATGATAGGACACTGATTTCACGGATAAAGACTTCAATCTACTAAAAATTACTCGCATTGGTAAACGAAAAGAATATCACAAACAACACAAGGTTAACTTATTTACAATGCACATATACATACATGATCAAGAAGTGGCGACATTGCAACTGCATTGACTGGCCGTTCTGTGACATAGGTCTTGATAAGAGTCAACGTTCTAGTATCCCAAAGCTAGTTAACAATTTAAACAAACAAAAAATGGTTAGGTAAAAATAAATAAACTCTCAGAAAACAAAAACATGAGAATCAACGAGAAAAATAAATCACGGAAAAAAAAAAGTTAGTACCCTCGCAGACTTGTCCAGAGAGCCTGTAAGAAAGTGTGAACCATCCGCAGACTTGACAAGTGATGTCACTGTCTTTTTATGGCCAGATTCCTTGTCTGACTCCTTAAGCAATTTTCCCGTCTGCAAATAAATGAGAGAAATGATGTAACAATGTTACCAAACTGTAGAGGAAAGAAGAGTGTCCGGTAAAATGGAAGTGAAGTCACCTCAGAATCCCAAATACGAATAACAGCATCTTCACCAGCACTAATGATGGTTCTGTTGAGTGGTCCCCAAACAGCTCTATTTATTCGTCCCTGAGGACCCTTAATGAGAAGCACAGACTCCCCAGTCTCTGAGAAAACCAAGCATTAGAATTAACACAGCAATAGATATAGTAGCTGAGACCAAAGAAACTAAAGTCTCCATTGGTTAAACATCTAATCACACACTTACATGTGAAAAAATAAGAAGCTAGACAAAAGTAAATTTTCCCACAGGTTAAAACTAAAGTGTGTATAAACCAATTCACAGAAACTTTCTGAAACAACTTCTCTTAAAAGCTGTTTTTAAATAATACATAATCTATTTAGTTGGACAAAGTTCCTCATAAAGACTTGTAGAAAAGAAAAATGCAGTTTATACATAAGCTAATTCGTAAAACTCGTTATATAGTTTGTTCAATTTCTGTATTATGTTAACTTGAGCACAAGTAGATAAAATCATTTTATTTTCTTCTTGATTATCACTTCTATAAATCCTTTTGCAGAAATTCGTCCAAACAAACCCTAAAGATCTGTAAAAACAAATTTTTCCGTAAGCACATCGAGGAAAAACAAATCTAAGAAGGGAAAATGAAATAAACTTCTCTATAATACTTAGTTTATGGATAAACTAATTTATAACAGTTTTCAGATAACTTCTCTAAAATCTAATTTTTAAGATATGCATTAGCTTAAGAAGAAATTTATTTCATTTTCTTCTCCTTCTATTTCCCCTAAAACTGCTTAAGAAAAAATTGTTTATCTATGCTCATATTTTCTGTATTTTCTTCTTCTACACGAGTTTCTCAATAAATCTATAAAAACAAACAGTAGATCAGCAAGGGAAAAAAATGCTACGTTCGGAGGGATCCTTTGCAATGCGCTTGACATGGATTGCAGAGGGCAATTCCATAAAAGGATCAGTGGTGATGACAGCGAGCTTATCCCCGACAGAAAAATCGACAGACCGCGCCGGAGAATCAAAATTGAAGGTAAACAGCTGCTGACCGCTCTGCACGTTCCATAGCTTCGCGGTCTGATCCGCACTCCCCGTTATGAGTCGTCCAGAATCTCCTGCACCATTAACAATCAGTGTGAGAAACAATTTTGAAAAGCTGAATTGAAAGTGAAATCAATAGGAAACTTGCTTGAGACGTCGCAGCACCAAACGGCGCCGTTGTGGCCGCGGTAAGTGCCGAGGCGTTCGCCGTTGTCGGCGAACCAGACAGTAGGGTTGTGGTCCTTGGCGCAGGAGAAGAGGAGATCGCCGTCCCTGTTGTACTTGAGGAACGTGAGTGGCCTCTCGTGGCCCTTCATCAAAATCGGCCTCATCTTCGGTTAGGGTTTTACGGTGCCGCGAATTTGAGAACGGTGGTGAAAGGTGAAGCCTCTGAAACGTGAAACGCGAAACCTGAAAGAGGTGTTTGGGGAAGGGTTTTGAGATTTGAGGCAAAAGAAAGAGAAGCGCGGCAGAGAAAGCCGCTACTCGCAGAACGCAGGCACGCACAAGGTAAGGGTATGCAGTGTGTCTCGGGGGCTTAGAGTTCGCTATTTCACTTACAAATCACACAAGTAAATTAATTGAAAACTATTTGCAAATACATGAGTAATGATGTATATTTTTTCTTTATTTCGAACCATTAATTAGCTATTTTTTATTCTTATAATTATTCATTAATTAACTCGGAAAAATATATTTGTAACTTTTATGAATTTGTAGAATAAAATTAAAAAGGTTAAATAATATATATATATATAATATGAAAACAAAAGAGATATTAAAACGATATTGTATATACAAATTAAAATAAAGTATAGCTAGTATATAGAATTTGGAAATGTATAGGAGATTGGATGCATAACTGAACCTAATTTTAAAATATTAAAGAAATTAACATACAATATTTTTCTATATTTTTATGTTAATATTCGGATAATATGTTATTTCAAAATTTTATCAATTATCTATTATCCATTATTTATTAAAATGAGATTGGATGCTTCTAACTGATTTATAATTTCCTATTTTACCTTGTTTTATATTCATATTTCTTAACCAAGATTATCATCTAAAAAAGTTACTCATAAGGATTAAAAATATGTTCTATAATTATAATGATCAATAAAAAGTGAAATATTTTATAATTATTTTCAATACATATATGATTGAGATTTTTTTATTTTGACGGAAAATTACGAGAAGTTTTATAATATATTATAAGATAAAATAAAAAGTAATGAAATGATTTTTTTTATGCATACATTTTCTTTTAGTTTCAATCTAAATTTCAATAATAGTTTACCTAACTTCGTTATTGTATTTAAATATTTAAATTTGTATTATTATGGAAAAATAGACACAGTATCTAACGAACATATTATTCCACTAGTTTGTAGATAAAAACAATTATTAAATAATATGATAAGTTTACCATTTATCAATTTTAAATACGTCTAAATTTAAAATGTTAAAAACTATCATACTAGTAAAAAAATCTAGAATGTTTGTTTCTCAAATCATTTTTTTCTTACCTTGTCTTTCAATATTGAGTAAGGTATAAATCTTTTTAAGTAAAAGTGTTATTTTCTTACAATACTAGTTTTATATAGTCTTTTAAATCTATAGATATTTTTTAGTGAATATTCGTTGTGGTATATATCTAGTGAGTAATGTCTATGGGTGACTATTAGGGTCTGACTTGCACAAATTATGCGGGCGGGTCTAGAAGTTGAACTCACAAACCTGTCACAACCATGTACGCATAAGTCCGCGGGCCGTGAATACTGTGTGGATCGGTCCGCAAGTCCGCATAAAAAAAAGAGTTAAATATGTTTTTGGTCCCTCAAGTTTCACTCAAATTTGGGATTGGTCCCTTTTTAAAACTTTTGACTAATTTAGTTTTTCATCTTTAGACATGTACACATTTAGTCCTTTTAACCAAATTAAAAGGTGTTTGAAACGTTTCAAATAAACTTAACAAAATTTTATTAAAAGAACTAAATCCACGCATTTTTAAATATGAAGGACTAAATTGGTCAAAAGTTTCAATGAGGGACTAATTCTAAATTTCACTGAAACTCGAGTGACCAAAAACATATTCAACCAAAAAAAAAAAACTTGCACTTATGTATATTAGTTACTTTTTTTATAGACTATTGCATTAACGTTTTAAATTATTATATGACTGAAAAAGACAAGTATTATGTATTTTTTAATGTGCTAAAATTTAAAGAATGCATTGTGTATGTCATAGTATGAATATGATGAAAATGTTGAATTATCAATTTATCATCCAACTTCCCAAAGTCTTTACTTAATTTTGTGAATTTCTTAAAAATTTTCAACTTTTAAACATTGAAAGTTTTATCGTAAGAATTAATTTTTTTTTTTGAAAAATTAAAAAAATTAAAAAAGCCAGCCAGCCTACGACTCAAATGATGTACGGGGCAGGTCAATGATTTCAGCCTGCATAAATTGTGCGGAGTGAAACAGACTAACTCACGATGTGCAAACCTTATATAAGTCAGACCTAAACGGGCTAACCCAGCTCGTATTGCCATCCCTAGCAATATCTATATGTGCAAATACATAATGAATTAACTGAATATGAATTCGTAAAAATATACGGATCACAAGTGAATCAATCACATAAATATGTGTCTTCTGTATAAATATTTTAAATATTATCATGGATTGTAATTTGATTATGACGATCTTGACATAAAAATACATGTGATAAGTTAGAAGACTTTGTAACAATAAATTAGGGCAAAAGAAAGTAGCTTATATTATATACGTTGATTTAAAATTTTAATTATATTTTCATAAGTGTAGAATGTTAGATCCAATATACAAAATAATAAAACACAATTGAAGAATGTTTAAATTAAAAAAAGGTGACGTTATCACCTTAATGCTAAACATGTAACTATAATCTAAAACATTAAATTAATCAAACAAATGTGAATATATATATATATATATATATATATATATATATATATAAATTTTTGAATGTAAAAGTATGTCACATATTTTAGTTAGGAGTGAGTTTGGTTAAAAGTCAATTTTACGGTGCAATGTCTCTTTTTTTTTTTGTTAGACAAGTTAATAATTTTTTTTTAATCAAGGATTTTCTCATTTTACTTATTTTAGTGTGTCAATTTTTGTAAGGACTTCTACGACACGATTATTACGATATTTAATCGATAGAATTCATAATAAATTTATTTATTTGTAAGATTTTTTTTAATATGATAGAAAAATTCAGCTAATAAATTTTGTGATTGTTAACTTATATATTTTTTTTATAGCTTATTAGTTTATAAATAATCCGTTAAGCTTTTTCTTAGAGTGGAAGAAAGAATTTGAACTTTTGTGTGGATGATATATATAAATATAATACCTGAATAATGTATGGACTCTTTTTAAGCACTTTGTTGACATTTTTCTTTTTCTATATATAATTTTTTCTATAGTTGAAATTATGCTATTTTATTTATTTTCCTTTTAATTTTACCCTGTTAAATAAGTTTTGTTTTTCAATTATTCTTTTTCATCCAGAACGTTCGAAATTTTGTTTAAGGAAATCAATTACAGCACGGCCCAAATTGTTAATATATTTTAGTTTAATTTGATATGTTCACCATGATAACGTTATTTTCGGTGATTGATTGAAACATCATCTTTCTTCACTACATTTCTTCAAGTTTCTGTTAATTTAAATCTGTATTTCGCATAAATCTACATTTTAAAAAAAATTATCGGATTAATAATTTTATGATTTATTTTTATAAAAAAAACACATCAAGTTATTTGAGGATTGTTTTCAATTCATTAACGTGTGATTGTCGATTAGTTATTTTGTAAAATGCGACAAAAGGTAAATAATATCTTAGTTTGATTTATAATTGATGGAATCTTTCAACTCACTCAGGTTGACATTGATGTTGATAACATTTTCTAATTAATTGAAGGTAACATTGCTTTGGTCTACTTCAACTTCATCAAGATGAATTACTTATATCTTATATTTTGTTATATATATATATATATATATATATATATATATATATATATTATCTTTCATATTTTTCATAATCTCTCAAAAATCTCAACACCCACAATATTTCATACTATAATTATATGACCCATAATATTTCATATTGTAATATGACTCATAAAATTCTATAAGTCTACATCAAACTTTGAAGATCAAAATTTGGAATTAAGCGAATATTTAATGTACCTTAAAAGTTGAAAATCTAATTTAATTGAAACTATGAAAATGGAAATTGTTAGCAAGAGGGATTTTCCATCTATTATATTATTACTGTTAAGTAAATTTTAAAAAAATGCCATCATACTTTTTAATGCACTTTTTTCTAATATATTTTATACAATTAATTAAATTTGTCTAAATTATAAAATTGTACCAGTCTAGTTCTTTGTGTAATGAATATTACGATATTTTAATTCTTAATAAGCTTTAATTAGAGACTATGGTCCTTTCCTATACCCGTTATTATCTATCATATTTGTACTATATGTCCCTCGGTCAAGCGGCCAAATCTAATTCTTAGGCCCATCGGCCAATGTTGAAAAACTATTACATCGAACGGTCAAACAGCCTAAGAATAAGTTGTTAGACCATCGGTCGAATGGGCTCAATCAACTAACCGGGCGATCTTTAAACTATAAGACTCTCGGTCAAACGGTTAAACAAGTAAGTCATGAACAAATCATGTTCATGCCCACCGGCCCATCGGTTGCACCTGGTCGAGCGACACGAACCCTCGATGGCATACCGGTCGATTGAACAAGTACGTGTAATACCTAACTATAACACAATATATGAACCAACCCTCGGTCGATCAATCTCTTTAGACTTCTGAAGTCCCTCGAATGTGTCAGTCGGTCGGCTAGACGTTCATGAAAGGTTTTATTTATCGAAAACAGCATAACTAACCCGACCAAGCGGCCATCGGTCGCATTATCAGACAGCCAATCAATCGAGTTAATTAACGTTAAACAAGTCTATAATCCTGATTAAAAGATCATTGGGCCGTGATTAAGGAACCCTAATCACAGGCCCACACAGAAAACTATAAATAGGGCCCAAAGGTAGGTTGGTAAGGATCTTAATTTCGCATTTATTACAACAGACATTTTGATACACCGATCGGTCCTTTCTAACTTAAGCATCGGAGTACTTTAGACAGGTACCCCGATCGTCAGGAGTGGATTTCGCTGAAGTTACAGGAGTGGAAGAAGGCAGTGCAGGTCGAAGAGGTTCTTAGCAGGCACTTGGCCCCTACCCCGAAACATTTTGGCGCCCACCGTGGGGCCGAGCAGTCTTCTTTGAGAATATACCCATATGGTGACCACGAGGAACCGAAACAGCAACATGGACGGAGGAAGAGTGGCTGATGATCAAGCGGACACTAGAGAAATGATAAGGATGATGCAACAGAGGATGGATGAGATGCAGAGGAATTATGAAGCGCAGATGCAAATTTTACGAGAGGAGAATGCCATCCTAAGGCAGAAGGAGGAAGGAATCCCGTCGACGCCTACCGTACCCGACCCAAACAGGTTAAGTCGTGTACAGCAGCACAGGGACGCCGAACGGGTAGAGAGTCGCCTCCCCCCTACAAGACACGAGCAATCACAACCAGCTCGGATTGAGAAGACACAGGCTTCAAGGGGAAATTCGTCACGCACGGTGGCGGAGAGCTCAGGGGCGAACGACGGGGGCCGCCCATCGCGCCAACCGATCCCCGCGTCGGGATCCTCCCCCTTTACTTCGTATATCTTGGAGACGCCGCTACCGGAGAAGTGGAAAATGCCGACATTTGACAAGTACGACGACACGACCGACCCAGACAATCACATGCGGGTCTTCATGCATCAGATGATGTTTCACGCCGTCAGTGACCCCATCTGGTGCCGAGTCTTCTCAACTTCGTTGACTGGGGAGGCGTTGGAGTGGTTCTCCGAGCTATCGGCCGGTAGTATTGACTCGTTCGCCACATTGAAGGCAAGGTTCGGCACACAGTTCGCGCCCCTGAAACCGGCCATTCTGACGGTCGATAATCTGGTGAACATCCGACAAGAGGATGGGGAATCGCTGAGGAGTTACCTAGATCGGTATAATCGGATGTCGGTCAAGATAAAAGGTCTCAGCGACGAGATCGCGCGACATCACTTCTCTTATGGACTCCAGCCGGGAGTTT
>Ga0214545_1003350_pt1 | contig 30688 bp, 10 predicted proteins | sample CNSS4metaG_FD_160064 | JGI IMG/M metagenome (GOLD analysis project Ga0214545, IMG submission 160064) | Root nodule microbial communities from cowpea collected in UCLA plant growth center, Los Angeles, California, USA - CNSS4 | ecosystem: Host-associated > Plants > Roots > Nodule | place: USA...
TGATATATAAATATAAATATATATATATATATATATATATATATATATATATATATATATATATATATATATATATATATTGGTAAGAGAGATTCTTTAACTCAAATTCAATATTTATAAGAATCCACTATAATTATTCTCTTATCTACTTATTCAATTAGGCATTAGAATGTCATTTAAAGGTGGATCTTCAATAAATTCTCGATTATTCCTCATTGATGCTAAATTTATTCTTCATTATGGAAGTTTCGTCTTACTATCTATGAAAAAAAGAATGTTCAATTTGTAGAAGAAAATATATTTCTATGGTATTGCTGATAAGGGTTGTTAGCTGTATTTTCAAATATATGGGTGAAAAATTCAAACTTTCAAAATCATCTAGAGCTTTCAGCTAGTGATTTTAGCCAAAAAGTTTTAGTTACAACTTTACTTTAGAAAAACTTTTTTAAAAGGACTTTACAAAAACTTTATTCACTTTATTTTTAATGATAGCGAAAAAAAAATTAAAGAAACTAAAACACTTTTAAAATACAATTAGCAAAAGGTTTTTAAAGTGTTAAAATCTAAAACGTTCAACTTCTAGAATTTTAAAGAATAGTTTAATATCTTACTTTTACAATAATATAGGTTACAGAAAAATTGGATGAAGCACTGAAACGAAGCCAAAATGGCCAAGATTGCAACCTGAATTGAAGGACCTGGTCATGCGGAATCTGAATGGAATTTAGTTGGTTTTGATTTTGTCTCAGGTTAGACCAAAACATGGATTACAGGTAGAAAAACAAGAAACAAAAGTTGGACGATTGCGCTACATCATATTGATTTGGAAAATAATCTATTGCCACCTAAAGGTTAATTGACGTTTACAAACAGAAAAGTAGAAAAATTGCAGCATAACACAGAAGAGAAAAACAAAGTGCGAGTTCTCTCGATCATACGAAACAACATAATGTGCTCAGTGATAGGTTTATATATAACGTTTGTATTACAAAAGAAAAGTTGTCATGCATACGATAATATGTGGCTATAAAACTTTAAATATGTTAACAAGTAATAATATTATTAAGACATTAAGTCTTTGGGGGAATAAGTTGTCAATTCTAGTTTTGATATATTACAAAAAAGAAGTCCAGTTATTGACAATCTTTTGATTGAATAAATCTTAGACAAAACTAGGCTTTAGTCAAGTTAAGATTTATTAATGCTAAACTTAATAATGTGAACATTTGAAAATGTTGTATTAATTGCATATGAGAACTCATGACTTGCATGTATGAACTAAAACAAAGTTTAAGGTTATTTTCTAGAGACATGTTCTTTATCATTGAAACTACCAAAACAGTACATATCAACGTATATGTTTTCCTGATTACCAATATTATGTAAAAAAAAATCATATTAAAATGGTTACAACATCTCAAAATTAGTTATTCACCATTGGAAGAATAACTCATAAAAGTTGGAAAAATAATACGAAAATTTGAAAAGAAAAAAAAAAACATGGCAGAATTTATTCCACCTGGTTATTTATCATCTCCCATGATGCAACTGGTACAATTAAAAATGAAGCAGAATTTGTTGAGTATGGAAATAAATACACACACGTTAAGAACGCGAAAATGTTATTCATATCGCCTTATATAAGAGCTGCAGCTTTGTTGAGAATGAAACATGCATGCAGTCGACTTCATTCGACAAGTGATATGTTAGAAAGATTACAGAAGTCGAACGCTCATTAATATGTTCATTTGTTTTAACATAAGTTCGACAGAAACGGTCATAATTCGTTACATGTCTTGAAAATTATACCAATGAAATGACAAATTTAAATTTTCTGTTGTATTTTTCTGCACTGATCATCTACCATGTCTTAAAAAATACACTGATAGACACTTATATTAATGTTTTAAAATATATTAGAGATTTTTAAAATATTTGCATCAGTGTATACACAGAGTACAACATCAAAATGATTATATAACGGTAGAGAACTATTGTGGAGTAAAACCTATGTGTCTCTTTTCTTTATTATCGCGGATTATGATTATATAACGGGGTCTGATTTCAACATTTTCGTTTCCCAATTCCAATTAGACCTTCAGAAAGCCAAACGAAGAAAAAAGTGGAAAGGTTTATTTTTGTATTTGTTGAGAAGGGTCGTAGTTTTCTAGAGTATGGTAATGCATGGGGATAGGTGTCCTATTGTTTTGAATAAAATTGGTTGGATAGAAAATGAAAACTGAAGTTTTTGACCTAGTAAGAGCTGCTAATGTGTCTTAGATTTGTCACCTCCACAAATAGTGGACCCATAAATTTTGTATCTAATAAAGTCTAGGTCGAAAGACTTTCCTGTTTTTTAATTAACATTACGCGTTAAACTGAAAGTTGAGTCTGATTTGATTGTTAGTCAACCACAAAAGTCTTCGTTATTTTTATGGAGGAAGAGGCAACAAAGTCATGGAGCGAGCACTTGCCACAATATTTGATGCAAAATAACGCACACACTAAGAGTATGTTGTATATTACTCGATTGTAAAATTGAATTCATTTTCCGGAACTAGTTTTTGGAAGAACCTTAAATCAGGACACTGCAAGTAAATTTGGCCTCGCACACAGGATTTTGGTGGGTCAAGGCCGAAAACAAAGCTCACCAACTAAATAAGTTTGCATAAGAAAATATTTATAGAATCAAAATATCATCAACAGTTAGTACCAATATGTAGGGATTTTTTTTTTCAGTAAAAGGTTTATTCAAAAATCAAAGTAAAAAAAAAGTTATTTAAAACAATCTATATATATTTAGAAATATTTACACAATCCAAATCAAAACTCAAGTCAATCAGGTCAAATCCAATTCCAGGTAAGTTAACTAAGGTTAAAATGACTCATGTTAGGCCAAGTGATGGATCTATGAACGGGAGATTCACAATGGAAACACAATATCAAAGAGATCTTAGTCTAATCACGTAAGGAATTGAGATCACTGTCAACCTAAAACCTTAAGACAATAAATTTATGGATCTTCATTCTAATATGATACTCCACTTTTTCATTTTTATCCGATATAAATCTTAGACTCACTTAAATTTCCAACACCAAGTTGGATTGAACCTATATGAGTCAAGTTGGATCATGCTTTAGGTCAAGTCCATTCACCTCAAATCCAAATAAAGTAGATAATTCAGGTTAGGATATACATATACTAGGTTGAGAAAAATCAGATTCATGTTGAGTCCAAATCTGTACAACTTAACAAATTGAGTTAAACTTTAAATAGTAAAAATCAATTAAAGAAAAATTTATAATTAATATTAACTATTTAATAATCAATTTATAATTTATAATATTGTAAAAGATACGTGCAATATTAAAAATATTTGAAAAATAATTGAAGTATTGTTATGGGTTAAAGTTAATCTTGATTCCAACACGTAGTATGAAGTTCATCACTGATAGTGTTTTTTAAAATAAAAGAAGACTTAATTTGAAGGTGGGTTGAGATTAACCCAGAACCATTATTTAAATTGACAACTCTAAAATATTAACTATAAAAATGGTTAATAATACAATGTTAAATGTTAGTAGCATAAACTAAGAAAATGTATGAAACCAAAATTACAGGACTACCTCAACTTCCTTTAATTAGCTTGTGATTGCTTGAACCTAAAGTACTCTTGCTTACAAACCACGCCATACTACCCGGTACATGGTGAGCACATACATCATACCGCTAAGGCTATACTAATCAAGTCAACATATTTAGAATATGAATAAGTAAGGATATAAGTAAAATGTTGATACTTTAAATGTGAACATAATTGAGTGGAGATACGGTTCGAGAATCATATGTGAATAGAATAGAAAAAGTCCCATTTTTAAAAATTAAACAATAATATAACATAAATTAGACGAATTTAACACCATGAGAGAGTTGGTCTTGCGTCATATTTTCCAATGCATTCATTTTAATAAATTCTTTAATATTAAATCAAATTTATTAAAAATTGCCGAAATATGGATACAATTTATTAAGAGACAAACTTTTTTTTATTTTGAAATAGTTTCTACCGATAACATTGGTGTAGAATATGTTAGAGGTACCACTCAAAAAGAATATGTTAGAATGAACGTGTTTCTAATATTTCACACTGCTTTAAGAATATGATAGAGATTAAAATGCGGCGTCTAACAAAAATCCATACATAATTGTTAAATCGACATAAAGAACCGCCATAAAATGCTTTAAACAAATGTGTTAAATGCATCGGAAGAAGGAACCTAACGGCTAACAAACTTTATAATTAAAGCTGGTAGTGACTCCTAAAGTTTTGGATTCTCTTATATTAGTGTTTTTTATATTATGTTCAGAGATCTCAACAAGATCGGCAGGATCACGTATATTTTATTTGTTGGATAAATATTTATATTTTATTTATTTTTCATATATGTGTAGATATATATTATATAAATATTTATATATTTTTTTAATATTTATGAATATTTGTAAGTATTTATAAATATTTAAAAATATATATATAACAATATATTTTAATTATAAATTTAAATAAAATAAAATACAAAATATTAATAAATTTTAAATTAAATTCAAATAATTTATTTAAATATTGTTGAATGATATTTTACCAAAATAAAAAGGAGATTGTATTTTAAAATTAATTGATGCAAATCAACCCAAAAATCAATGTGTTAAAATTTAACATAATTTTTTTAATTTAAATTAGAGTATAACACGAATACAAATATTATATAATATTTGGACTCACTCTGTTGATAAGCAGATATAAAAATCACTTATACCCATTAATTACGATATCCATTTACGATATTTATTTTATACCCATTACATGTTTCATTCATGGAAACCCACGACTATGGATGATATCATGTTTAAACTCTTATTATTATTTTTACTAAGAAGTTTAATTAATATTTATAACAAATAAATAAATACAGAATTTAAAGATAATATATAGTATACTAAATAAACTGTGATGGCTCCAATGGTTAACGGCAGAATCTGTTACTGAGGTCAATGAAAAGTTTACCAATGGAACTAACTAAAATATATTTTTTTTATCAATAATTATTAGTTTTTGTAAATAAGGGGAGTTAAAACCAAAACCTTTTTCACCCTCCCTTCTAAATCAAACCAAACCAACCTTATTTCTCTAAATGTATATTTAAAAAAAGTAAAAAGAAAAAAAAGAAAAGAAGATTAAAACTAATTAAAGAACAAACAATAAAATCAGTATATCACACTAATCACTAACATATGTAAAAAAATTGTTACTATTTTGGCTTAAATACTGATTTAGTTGTAATATTTGTTCAATTTTTTCAATTTGATTATAATATTTTTTTTTTCTCAATTTGAACCAAATTGAAAAAATTGAACAAATATTAGGATCAAATCAGTATTTAAATTATAATTTTAATATTAAAAGATTTTAGTATAAATAGAATTGTTATAAACGAGTTTTATTATTTAAAAAAAAAACTATTTTTATAGAAACCACTTTTCTAGCATTCTATGACTTCTCTTTGAGGATTCTCTTCCCTCCCTTGTTTGTCAGACAGATTGAAGATCTAAGACCGTAGGAGTGATCCTCGTGACAAGATTCTCACTTTTGACCAATCAGTTTTCTCGTTCGCATAAGTTAAGTTTTGGCCATTTTTCTTGGTCTTCTTTTGTTTCTATTGCATTTGAGGCATATTATGCTTGCATGTGAGGTTTTTATATTCTCTATGAGTCTTTGCTGATAAGTGATCATACGGTATGTCCTAATTGTTCTTGTGATGTTTCTATGTGTAGATAGAGCATCCTGCGTGTGGTAGCTCGGGTGTTGTTAGTGTATTAAGAAAGAGAGAAGGAAATGGCTTCTGTTATTCATTGAATGAAACAGTGTGTCTTTACAATATCAGAGCTTAGCCTTATATAAAACAAGCATATAGTTGGGGAAGGTAACAGAAAACTAAAACAGAATAACAGAACGAAAAACAAAAGGGGGAAAAAGACAGAAAAGATATATGAAATATATCTCTATCAGGTGTCGAGTTGCTCCACCACCACAAGTGCATAGCGTCCCTAGTTCTACTCAAGTTGCACTTATCCGGATAAATATATCGAGTTCTAGAGAGTCTGATAAAATACATGTGTGTGATCTTGATCGCTTATATAAATTTAATAAAATTGGTTGTTTGTGAGGTATGATTGTTCTTGTATAACTAGTTTACTCTTGCACTTTTATTTCGTGTTGTTTTCTTCTTTCGCAATGATCACCATTTTTGTGATTTTGGTTGGAGCACATGAAGTTGTAAGTTTAAAGGGACCTTTGGAGGATGATGAGCTATCAGCTATAATAGGTAAATTTTTCAATAAGTTTTAGTAATGATTAGTTCATGTATAGAGCTTGTTGGTTTAGTTGGTTTATATAAATAATATGCTTTTATAGTCCTATATTTTTTAAGACTCTATTAATATATTTTATACATTAAAATACATGTTAAAGATATCATATATCTCCTGCTTTTAATTTTATTAATGGAAATATAATATATTTTATTATCTTTTATTATTATCAAATATTTTGAATTATGATATCATATTAGGAAATATTTCTAAATCTATTATAAACAACTCATGTTGAGTAGTCAATATCTCCACTTGAAAAAAAGAAATTTCAACATTTTATTCCTCTGGTACATGTGTAAGTTGAAATAAGTACTAATTAAAAAAAAAAAAAAAAAACCTGATATGAAATATTACATATTGATATTTTTACGAATGTAAATTAAATCAAAACTGCAAAATTTAAGACACTCTTTTCAATTTTAATCGCATATATAGTTTGGCTATTTAGAGTTAATTTATTAAGAATTATCAAATTATGATTGTAAAACTACATTGAATCTAAGATTTTTTTTTTTTTTTTAAATCAACATAATTGTAATATTTTCGTTTTATTTTTTATAAATATAATCCATCATTATTTCAAGACTTAATATTAAACTAATCTAATTCCATAAATAAAGTCAAGAGAAGTATTATATCCGCCAAGGATTATTTGGATACTTGGCCGTGCGTATAAGATACGAAGAATAATTTGGGTGATAAGAAAGAATGACAGCTACCAATGCAGAAGAGTTTATGCAAGCTTTTCTTTAAGTTTTTTTTTTCTTTATAATTAAGCAATATTTGAAAAAGTAAAATTTTATTCTATATTTATTAGAGTATTATAAAAAGAATCGTAAATATTATTATAATAAAAACTATTTCAAACAATCCTTTATTAATAATTTTTCATTATAAACAAACATAAACAAACTTCTGACTTTTTTTCAAAATTTATAAAATAATAGTAAGAAGATAAGAGATTGTAATTGATTCCATTATTGTTGATGATGCTCGAAGAACTTTTGCACTCAAACGGCTTAATTCCGAAACTAAATTTTATTATAACAAGGTAAAAATGTTCGCAAGGCCCTTTTCTTTTCCTGATTTATCATGAAATTCAATTTTCGCTTGATTTACGTAATGTTTATGGTCCTTATGTTAGAATATTTTGCTTCTATAATTTTTATGTTTAAATCTAATTAAACAAATTTTACATTTTAAAGAAAAAAATGAATATTTTTAAAATATATAAACCAAAATAACCTTTAGTAAAAATTGTTGATGAATTTTATTTTATTTTTCCTTCTGAAACATGGATTATTACTCGTTTTATCTCAACAAACTCTTTCATCTCCTCTTTATATAGATTACACAATTATCCACATGTTATTGCTGCCTGGATCCAACCCAATAAATAAGTTAATTATTACCTTATATAATTAAAATTCACAAAGTTGAAATTATGTTGAGACAACTATTATCTTTTATTTGTTTTGTACAAGTTTTACATTTTCTATATTTCTTACGTGCAAATTGTTTCTTTATTATAAGATCTAAGGTGTTTTAGGATTTCAGTTAGAACAAATAAATTATATTTTAAATCGACTTAAAAGCTATTATAATAATTGTTTTCATTCTAATTCATTTTAGCTTAAACTTTTAACTGAAATCTAAATACATGCTTAATATCTAATTGAGTTCACTCATTCAATTATATTGATTTTTTTTTTCTTAAAAACGGAAATTGTGCTTTGATTGTAATGGTGAAGGGTTGAAGATGTGGATTGAGTAGGGATAAGTCAATTTACATTATACAAATGAATGTTAATGGCAAATTATTAGTCGATTTTGTAAAACTAAGTTAGATTTAAAGTTTACTCTTCAACATGATATTAGAGTATTAGTAAAGATATTGATTGTTTGTTTGACCTATTATGTCATTATGTTATCAGAAGATTTGTTGATTGTTGAGTCTGTCATATCATCCATTATTGGGTTAATATCATATCACTCATTAATGTCTAGTATTGTACTCAAGATGTGTATAACTCGACTTGAGAGTAGGGATGTCAAAAATATCCGTACCTGCGGGTATCCGTAGATAAAACTCGCAATAGATAGAAAACGAATATTAAAAATGGATACCCGCTACCCGCAAGTATGGGTATTTTTGATACTCGCATGTTAACGGGGCGGATACGAGTATCATCGTATCCGTACCCGTGGATACCCATACCCGTTAAACTTTAATTCACAAAAATACCCTTATATATATATGAGTAAAAAACATTCTAACTAATTTTTTCTAAGTTGCACATTTTGTCTTGTCTTCATTCTTCCAGCTTCAAGTATTGGTACGTTGTCTTCTTCCAAGTACACCTCTTGACATTCTTCTCTTTTCCTTCTTTGAAGTTGGGCATATACTCAAATCCTATAAAGACAGTGACGTTTATGATATGCTAGTTGTCAAATGATGGAATTAAAATAAGAATACTTGGCACGTGACAGGTAAGGTTTACTATTTGATTATTTTGCAGGAATCAATCAGAGAAAAAGCGTTTGTTGATCAAAACACTAATTAAAGAATATTCATTGTGTTGAACGTCATTTTATATTTATTTTTGTAATTATTTGGACTTGTATGGACTTGAATTGGTTTGAACTTTATTTAAAATTTATGACAGTGATGTATTTTATTTTATTTTATTTAAATTTATGATTAAATTTATTTTTTAAACAATTTTGTAAATACCTGCGGGTACCCGTGGATATCAAAGAAATAGACGGATATCCGCATAATGGATACCCGACGGATATGGATACAGGTACGGGACGAATATTTATCGAGTAGGTAGGATATGAGGGAACTATTATCCGTATCCTACCCGCCTGTTGACATCTATACTTGAGAGTATATATTTGAGATATTACATTAATTATAAAAGTCAATTTATATTATATAAATGATGTAAATTAGACGCAATTTTTAATGGTAAGAAATGCAACTTGTATGCAGTATACCTGAATTTGTAGACATTGTTTAAGAAGTTCCTACGTGCTTGGTCTTGAGTGCATGGTTCAAGCATGTCGCGGTGTAAACTCTGGGTAGTAAAGCAGATATTGCACTATATATTTTGAAACTAGTGTGCGTAATGAAATAAAAAGTATCTATAATAATAGTGTAAAAAGTGTTATAAAAGTAATATTTATGAATTTAGAATATATATAAAAGTGTCATGTCAGCGTAAAAATGAGTAATTATTAAACTTGTTTAATGCGGGCCTGAATGGACGTTAGGCGGAAAAGAACCTTAGGCCACTTCTAGCGTCAGAGAATCGTGGTTCCGTGTGAAACCCAATTTGGACTCAGTATCATCCTTTCCGCCGGATTTCTTTGATAATGTTACAAGACGCAGCTCAACAACTAAATCATACTTCATCTTAGCTTAAAATCAATGTTAAAAGAATTATCTTTTAAAAAGTATCTTAATAAACTGACATGTTTTCTATAAATAAAATTAAAATAAATAATTTGTATTTTTTAATAAAAATGAAATAATAAAATAGTCATCCTTAATTTAAATAAATAATTTGTCTAAATTTATTATAAAAAACTTTGTTAAATTATATTTTTTATATTTAAATTATTAATAATATTATCTGCGAGTTTGATTTTACGTATCATTACAACATATAAAATCGGGAGAGTAATCGAACAAAATGATAAAACTATGTAAATTTCTTTTTCTGTACCACATGTTTAATTACTTAGGTGAATGTATAAAATTCAAGAAAATCTAAACCTAATTAAAATTTAATACAATTAAAAAGTCATTGTTATATACATATATATTATCAATATTTTTACAATAACCTAGTTAAAACTTATTTTATTGGTATTATTAACTGCAAGATCACCCTAAATTTACCTTTTTGAATGAATTTTAATTAAGATTGATAAATAAGATTTTAATTCAAAAAAAAAAGTAAATCTAATTAAAAATATTCTTTTATGTTACACCCCTTAAAACTCTTATTATTAGAATTGTAAGGAAATTCTTTTCTGTTACATCTCTTAAAACTCTTATTATTAAAATGGTAAAGAATTCATAAAGTAATTAATTTTGTAAAGTTTAAATTCGATAAAATATTGACAGAAAAAATAATTTCATTTTAATAATTTATTATTTTTGTTGTAAAAAGTAAAGTTTACTAATTTTATGAATCTCTTAATTAGGATCTTAACCATGACCTCTATTTCAACTATATCCATTGTGAATGCAATCACTGCTGTGAAACATGTCTCCATTTCCATAAAAGGAATGCCGAAAGTAACTGAACCCACAATTTATACGGCTGGGATTTCGCCCAGGTGGGTTTAAATTCAATCCCTACTTATAAATGCCGACATGCAATTCAGTCACATGAGTATCGTTTTCTAAAACCTAAGCATTTAATTAAAAATCAAATGTAGCTACCATTTATTGAGCATGGGGTCTCTACCAAAAATAATACAATTTCTTGTTTCCATTGTCAGAAAACATTCTCCTGATATCTAGCTCAGTAATCTTCATGATCAATGTAACGCAACGGTTAATCAATAACATGAAGAACAAAAAAAGAAGAAAAAGTTACATTCACCCGTTTAAATCATTTTACTCATTTGTACTGGTCTGACCCATTATTCGGCAAAATTGATCGATTGAGTGTTTTATTTTTACATTTGGTGAGAGTTGAGTGCGGTTCGGCGGCCTCCGCGTCTCACCCCTCATTGTGTTAGCAGCAGGCCAAATAGTGATATACTCTCATCTCATATACGCTATTGGTCGGTCATAAAAGGTGGCTTGAAATTGAAAAACCAGAAAAGAAAAATATTTCAGAGAGTTTGAGTTGGTAAATAAATGTATATTCTGTAGCACTAGCATTAGTGTGTGTCGACCCTACGTGTGGCCGTGTGTCATACTCTTTCATTTCAATTTGAATGGAACATTCCAAAAATTCATTGCTCAAACCCTTCCTTATAAACCCCTCTGTTACACTCTTGCAAAGTGCAAAAGTTCGCCACCAGCGAAACCTCTATTGTAAACTCTCTTTCGTTGCTTTGTCTCTTGTGAGAAACCGTCAAAGAAACGATGCGCCAGTTATCACCCACCTCAACTTTCTGTGAAAGGAATGAGGGCCACCCAAACGTATCCAATCCCCAATTACAGGATGAGACCAACATGTGCACCACTTTGATCCCCAAATCCCCAACATGTCAACACCATCATCACCAAACACAAAATCCCAACAAAACCCATTTGTCCCTGGCCCTCATCGAAGCCAAGTGTATTTCCAACATATCATTCTCCATGATCCTAACCGGTCTATTACTCTACTCTCGCTCCATGATTTCCATGGTTTTCCTCGGCCACCTCGGAGAACTCGCTCTCGCAGGTGGCTCCTTAGCCATCGGATTCGCCAACATCACCGGCTACTCTGTTCTCTCTGGCCTCGCCATGGGGATGGAACCCATCTGCGGTCAGGCCTTCGGAGCCAAAAGGTTCAAACTCCTCGGCCTCACCATGCAGAGAACCGTGCTCCTTCTTCTCCTCACTTCACTTTTCATCTCATTCTTCTGGCTCAACATCAAGAAACTACTACTCCTATGTGGCCAGGAAGAAGACATAGCCAATGAGGCGCAATTCTATATATATTACTCTCTCCCGGATCTTATATTACAATCGCTGCTGCACCCTCTAAGAATCTATCTCCGGAGCCAATCAATAACCCTTCCTCTCACGTGCTGCGCCGCTCTCTCCATTATCCTCCACGTGCCCATCAACTACCTCTTTGTCTCCGTCCTCAACCTCGGAATCGGAGGCATCGCGTTAAGCGCTGTGGTCACGAACTTCAACCTCGTCGCGTCGTTGGTTATTTACGTTGTGGTATCAGGCACGCACAAGAAAACGTGGCCGGGTATTTCCCGGTCCTGCTTCAAGGGGTGGAAAAGGCTCTTGAATCTCGCGATTCCGAGTTGCGTTTCGGTTTGTCTGGAATGGTGGTGGTACGAGATAATGATTTTACTGTGCGGGTTGTTAGTGAACCCTCATGCAAGTGTGGCCTCCATGGGGGTTTTGATTCAAACCACGGCTTTGATATACATTTTTCCGTCGTCTCTAAGTTTTGGAGTGTCGACGCGTGTTGGAAACGAGTTGGGTGCGGGGAATCCTGCGAGGGCGAAAATTGCGGCGCTCGTGGGCCTCTGTTTCAGTTTCGTGTTGGGGTTCTCTGCTTTGGCGTTCGCGATTTCGGTGAGGAAGGTCTGGGCCACGATGTTCACGGGGGATGGAGAAATCCTTGCTTTGACGTCGATGGTGTTGCCCATCATTGGGCTTTGCGAGCTCGGAAACTGTCCCCAGACGACGGTTTGCGGCGTTCTGAGGGGGACGGCGAGGCCGAAATTGGGGGCGAACATAAACCTGGGTTGCTTCTACCTTGTGGGCATGCCCGTTGCGGTGTGGTTGGGGTTCTTTGCAGGGTTTGACTTCAAAGGGTTGTGGTTGGGGATGTTGGCGGCGCAGGGATCTTGTATGATAACAATGATGTTCGTGTTGGCGCGGACCAATTGGGAGGGTCAAGCTTTGAGAGCTAAGGAACTCACTTCATGTGATTCCAACGAGGAGAAAAAACTGGTGCAGGAGGAAGAAGAAGAAGAAGAAGAGAAAGAGGTTGAGGAAGGTTTTTTGGGATCATGTGCCACCAAAGAAGCCTCTGAGTTAGTTGTTTGATTGGTAATGAGTAACAACAACAACTCATCACAACATTATCGCAGGGATTAATGGTTTATTATATTCAAGATTCATGATATATAGATAGAAAGATCATTCTTCTATACAGTTGATTATTCTTTTGTTGGAAAAGCAAAATCAAGGACAGGATCTATGAATTGAATTTAAATGTATAATACTCTTTCTTCAAAATTGTTTCGATTAACAACACATTTTTGGTTTAGCTTTGAACAAGGGAAAAACCAAAAACATCGTCAAACTTACTCCATCTTTGTCCTTTCTATATACTCAATTTTGTTGCTTCTGGTTGAATTGATTTGGGTGCATGTATTTTCTACTTTCTGTGAACGCCTAACCAGCTCCATGTCACGATCTTATCACGTTTTCCATTCAAGCGTGAATAGCCATTTTATAATGCTTAAATTTGCAGGGAATGAATTCCCGTGTTTTATTTTATTCGCTTTCTGATCTATCCCTAACTAATACACCAAGATTTCATCAAAGAAATAAAAATACTGAAAGTGTGTTGCTATTTGAAACTGTTTTTTTCTTTTTCTTATTAGATACAATTATTTTTCAAGTGGTGAGATAAGTGAAAATAGGTTATACGATTTTAACTTACAAAACTATTTATTATTCTTTTTTTATCTTGACTATTTTTAGAGAATAGTTATCTTTCTACCTAAATATCATAAATTTGTTATTATCTTTTTTTCATTGAACATTAGTTATTTTGTTATAAAAAAGAATAAAGTCTAATAATTCACTTATATATTTAAAAGAATTATATTTTAACTCTTATTTTTTGGTTATTATCTTTTATTTTTTTATATGATTTAATATGAGTCATTAATTTTTAAAAACAATAAAACAGAAATCATAATATCATTATACGTATATTTATAATACATTTATCAACTTTCAACAGCTTCATACCTTTTAGTCCTATCATAACCTCTCCAAAGTTTATTGGAGAGATATCAATTTTCTTATCAACAACTTTTCACAGATATTGGATATAGATTATTACTTACATAAGATCGTCACTGATCTAACAAGAACTTGATAATGAAGCGACCAATATCTATCTTCTTCTTTTTTATTATTATTTTACTATATGTTTATACTTATTAACTTACTACGGCTCTTTTTTTCCTATTAAAGAAAATAAAACAAAATGAATAACCGTTTAACAATTTGATAAGCCAGACTTTCATGTATATTTCTATCATCTTGATCTTTAGTCAACCATGCATAAAATCTAATATTAAGTAATTCATGGACTAACTTACATAGTCTATCATATGGTATCCACCAATATGACATTCACACTTTTACACCTGACCTGAATATTATATTCAAGTATCCATAAAACTCTTAAACGTAAATAATAAACTCTAGGTTAGCAGCTACGCTTACCGAATCACGCCTATATTATAATCATCTGAGAATATATTTTAAAAATAGGTGATGCATGCTAATTTTCTTTAAAACTTTATTTTTGAGTTTTGTGCGCAATGTTTTCAAATAAATGTAATAAATGATAACAAAAAAAATACTTTCTTCTACTATGTCTTTTTTTTAATTAATTAATTTGTGATCTCTTATGTAAAGCGTAGTCAATTCACGAAAACTAATCTTCATGTAAGTCTAAGTTTCCAAAGGTTAGAAATCGAGCTCTAATCTCTTAGTTAAGTGATATGAGTTTCTCACCACTTCCGTCAGCTCAAGTTTGTACCGAAGGTCTATTTTATCTTAACCACAATTATTTTATTTTATTATTTTTATAAGTGTGTGCATGTAACACATTTAGTGTGTTTTCATCCCCAAAACAATTATCTACGATTAAAATACCTATGGAAAACAAAAGCAATTAAGAGATTTTGAAGTCGAAATAGAAAAAGTAATATATAATGCAAAATTTGACAATTTTTTTTTAATATTGTAGCACGTAGGTTATATATTCTTTATTTAGAGTAAGCTGAAGGATGTTGATAATAACCATTTTACATTGTTTAAAAACTTGTTGACGATATTTTATTTGTTTTGAAAACTATAGGAGCCTTCTGAAGGTTTTAAAATTGTAGCACCTCCATTTTACTTCTCTTAAAAATAAATAAAAAATTACTTTTGTTAGAAAACTCACGCATGTTGGTTTTGATTTTGATTCATTTTTATATCATTCTAGCTTGGACGTCATTGTTCTTACTAAATTATGTTATTTTTCAAATAATTATTTCCACTCATATGTTTAAATATATAGAAACACTTCATTTAACAATAATAAAACAATGTTTTGGAGTAATACTAAGTCATACGTAAAAGCCTGTAGAATCAAAGTTGGAATAAAACAAGCATTTACCTTCCCTGATCTGGTTGAGGTCTAATGTCGGGTTATTGGCAACAAAAATTGACCAGCCGCAATCTGACCAGTATTCTTATGTCGATTATTATTATTATTTATTATTTTTCGAACTAAAAGTCTCAAAATGTTAATTTGAAGGAAGAGAATTACTTATAATATTGCTAACTAGTACATGTGATGAACTCCACATGTATCAGATATAAGTTCTGTCATCTTTTTCATCTCAGTCAAATCCAATTTGTTCTCTTTCAATGTAAACTTGTGTTCTTTGAACAAGTATTTTTAACAGTCAAAAAAAGGAATACATTGCATTAATTACGTAACCTGGCATTAAAAAAAAAAAAAACTAACTAGGTCATTTCATAAAACAAACGCATTGTACTTGATTAATATTTGGTCGATGAGTAAATTTTGCAGCATAGCCTTGACGTACATTCTGCAGGAACACTAGCTTGGATTTTCTTTTTCACCAACAATACTGCATGTTGACCTTTTGAATCGTTAGTTGTTAGGATCGAAGCTTATCATAAAATTCACGTGCAATAATACTATATTCCAAGGAGATGAAAAGTAGATAAACATGTAAATAACCGATCTTTGAATGTGTCAGAAAGGAGTGTTCACACTTAGCGTCATCATAATCATGTAAGAAATCAAATAGCTGGGTCATGAAATTCCAAAGGACGAAATTATTGAAGGAAAAACCTGAGAAGAAAAAGAATATATATATATATATATATATATATATATATATATATATATATATACACACAACACACACGTGGGATTTTGGATTAACAAACCAAGATAAAATGAGCTTGAAATAGTAAATTAATCTAACATTTAATTGCTGTAGAATCTCGAATAATATGTATTTTGAAGTTAAGATAAATACAAAGAATTCAGATGTGGTCGAGCTCCAAAATATTAGAGGAGAAATTTATCTAAAAAACTCTCAAATATTTGGTATTGATTTTGGACATTGACCTTAGATGAAGTAGGAACATTATCAAAAGTGAAGAGGTTGTGTTTTTCTGCATCCCATTCCTAACCAATCTAAGAGCCGTACTCATGCCTCAACTTTCTAACTATTCAACTTTGGGTGTTGTTGAAGTTTTTCTCTTTCAATACGGTAGCTTCAGCTAAGAACATCTGTTTTTCGTTTTCCGTTGCCGCAAGACGTGTCGGATGGACGCAAGTTCCTTGTGGTAGTTGTTTGAAAATCTTTGCTCTGTTTTTCCAATCATATTTTTCAAATGTTTATGTGTAAATATTGGGGGCTTTGAAAAATATTGATAACTGAACTTTGCTGCAGGAAAATTCTAACTTCTTTGCCCTTGTCCTGGAATCGTTTTCAGATGAAAACGGTTGTCCATGTCCCCGATTTTGTTCACACACTATAGTTTAATCACTTCAAATTTATACTATCACAAGCTTCTTTCAAAACTATGTTTATTGTGCAGTGAGAAGAAAGAAGAAAGAAGAAAACAACTAAACTAACTCCTGTAATGTAATGCAGTGCGTTTGGCATAATTAAATTAAGTATGAAACCTTATATGAACAGTTTATAATTTATTATAAATGGATTAGTAATTTAGTATAAATAACCTTTTAATATATATATAGACAGAGATATATATTATATATACACATTTTTTAATAGAATAATAATATGGATTGTCGAACTCTTTTAACGAAATTATGACTGTAAAAAAAATATCAAATTAAAATTTAAAGTAATTAATTTATTTCTTACTATATTCGTAACGTAAATTTATTATTTAAATATGATTATATAATATTTAATTTTACTCTGTTAACTTGTAACACTCGGTTTAAGTTAAGTATACATAATTATATTAAAAGGTAAGACACAATAAGTAACTATACAGACATTCATATATAATGTTGAAAGAAAAAAGAATGTCACATAATTATTCTAAAATTCTAAGTATATATTTATATTTTTTTTATTTAAATTATATATGTAAATTAATAATATTAAAAGTGTTAATTGAATAATTAAAGTTAATATATATATATATATATATATATATATATATATGTAAATTTTAAAGTCTGTATTAATTCAAACTTTTTAAATAACGATTTTTTAATATAATATACTATACATATTAGCTTAAAAGTACATATATTATATTTATTAAATTAACAAAAAAAACTTACATGCCTGTTGCAGTAATATACTCTAAGTAAGATATATTCGGTGGCCGATTTTTGACCAATATTTTGAGAGTGTTTAATTTTTTGTTGAATTACTCTTTTGATTTATTTTTTCGTTCAAAAAATCAAGTTAGTCATCTAGTATTTTTTTTGTCAATTTGGTTTTTATTTTTTAAAAATTCATGTATTTTGATTTTTTTCGTTTTTAAAGTGGAGCAATAATTTTTCGTCAAAATTGATACTAGGATTATGTCAATTACACCAACAAAGCAAACCATCCTTATTCACAACTTCAATTTTGATGAAAAAACTTTGGTCCGATTCAAAAAATTTAATGAAAAAAATGAAAAAATTACATCATTTTTTAAAAAATCGAAACCAAATTGAGACTAAAAAAGATTGGAGGACCACATTGTTATTTTTGAACGAAAATAAGAACCAAAGAGTAATTCCAAAATTTTTATATAAACTAGTAAAAACATTGTATTTAATTTTTTTATGATAATAAAAATAATAAAATTATAATTAACTTTATTATAATTATAAATTTAAATATAAAAAGATTTTTATTTTCTTGTAATTAATTTTCGTTTATAACGATGAGTTTAAATAATAATCAAATAAAAAATGGTTAAATTAGACGGATAATCACTTAAAAAATAATATAAATTAAATAATTATTTTTATTTAAAAGGTAAAATTAAAAAATAAATGTGGGAAAAAAAAGACTTTTCCTCATCAATAAATATAAATATATAAAAATTTATTACAATATCAAATATATATTATACATTAAAATATTAATTTTAAAAAAAATGTATATGAAATTATATAAATATAAAAACAAAATGGAGGGGTCATGGCTAGAGATGGTGAATAAATTGGTTTTTTGGGTATTGTTCGAACTCGTCCCCATTTTGACAAAGACTCCCCGCATTGATTAGGTATGGATATGGGTATGGAAAATCCTCGACTTTTTTCAATTGGATATGGGGATGGGGAGATCTACATATCTCTGTCATAATACTTGTCCCTACCATATCTCTATTTTTATTTCTACTAATGATTTGGTTTGTCATGAAAGTCATTCGCATTTCCATTATATTTTTCATCTTATTATAACCTTTGTAATTATGTTAAAATGATATATGTCAATTAAAAAAAATATCTCTCACATTTTAATATTTATATTATTTTTTAATATTTTTATTTATATATTTTCCTTTCAAATGATAATATTTAATACTCTCAATTTAAATGTTTAATAACATAAATATTTCGTTTACTAGGTAATATAAAAAATATTCTTTACTTATTATTATTAATTTTTGTTTCATTTGAATAACTCTTTTGTTTCGCTAAAACAATTAATTTTTGTTATTTATCAACCATTGAGTATATATATTGATATTTGAAAAATTTTCTTATATCTCTTAGGTATTTTTCATATTATCATACCATTAATTATACATTTGTTTTTTCTTTGTGCGATTTCTTTCAATAGTCTCTAATTATTTATAAGACATACATTTGTTAATTTTTTAATATTTTTATTTGTTATTTTTTTATCATGTATAATACTATTTTGATATAATTTATCTATTTATTTTTTATTTTTTAACTCATTATCAATCATACTATATTTTTTTTCAGTATAATTGTATAAATAACTTTTATTTACTACAATATAAAAATCTGATGTAATTGACATGAATATTTTTTTATCACCCTTCAACATATATTGGAGTTCAAAATATATAAGATTTATGTTAAAATTTTATTATTATGTTTATTATTTATTTTTTGTGTCATTTTGATGAAATGATGTATTATAACTTTTATTAGTGTATAAAAAATAAATTCATTAGAATTTAAAAAATTGAATTAAACAAACATTTAAAATATATTTTAATTTAAATATTATTTTTCTTTTATATTTTTTTGAAAATATTTTTTAATTTTATCAATTAGGTTTCATTAATATTTGCAAATTTAATAATATTTTGGTTCTCATGAAATTTTATTTGGTATTCTAATCTAAAATGTAAACAATTATAATTTATTTCAAAGTATTTTATATAGAAGAAAAATTATCCTCCTAATATTGAATATTTGATTATATTATGTTTCCTTTACCGTAATTTGTTATTATTTTATAAAAATTAATTAAAATTAATATTGAAATAGTATGAAAATGAGTACGGGTATGGGTATAAGATTATACCCGTTACTTGTTAAGGATGGAGATGCGACAAAAGTTTGATACCCGTTGAGTTTGAGTATGAGAATGAATTTTTTCTACGAAAATAGACATGAGATAGTGAAACTCCTCCCCATCCCGTCCTCTTGTTATCCCTAATCATGGTCCTCTTTGTCCATACTAAGATATGTCGTTGGATATATCTATTTCTTATCATGTAAATTTGTGTGATATTAGCTTTTCGTAGTATTTTATATCCATACTTTATATCTTAAAAAAAATTTCAACTAATGAATTTTTCAAAGTTACATATGGAAACGCATATTATATTTATTAAATTTATTAAATATACTAAATTAAATGCATATCATAGTTAATATATATATATATATAAGGTATATTTTTATTTATTTATTAAATATGATAAATTATAATTTGTAGTAAAAGTATTAAATATACAAAATGAGAGAAAATTAGTAAGTATTAATTATTATTTGTATATGTAAATTTTAAATTTTGTAAACTAATTCAAATTGCATATAGAGGGAGAGAGGGTATAGAATGTTAACCAAAAAATATTTTTTTATTTTAATTTTATTTATTTAAATATTTTGATTGTCCCTTTGTTAGAGAAGAAAAAACTGGTCATCAAAAAGTAATTATTTAGAAACTTATTTTTGTCACTAATTAGTGCGAGAAATAATATTCCTTATTGATTAAGAGGGTAAATATTATGTTGATGGAAATACCGAACTTGCTCTTCTGACTTTATTTTGTTATAAAACGTGTCATTAATTTTGCTAGTTAAGAAATTTTAAATTTTGGGGGCAATGAATTTTTACTCTTAATAAATTTAGTTTTTAATAATAATAAAGTATATCTAGAGTGTGTTAAAACATGTTAATAACATTTCTCATACCCTACATCACCACACATTGTCCAGATACACTTGAGATGTGATTAAAATATATATATTTGCAATACATTATTCCTTAATTATCCAAAGTCAATATTTGTACAACGATAAATTAAGCAACCAAATGGATGGTGACAATTTTTCTTTATGAAATTTATTTGGATAAGTTTGACTATTCATTATTAATTTCATCAATATATAATATTCGTACAATACGGATATTTTTGTCATAACACTTGTTTCTAGCAATCAAATCATCCTAGTAACATTCCAAAATACATATATAATAAATAAAACATAGTAAATTGCATACTATTTTTTCAATGTCATATTTAGCCTGCTTCAAAAGTACACATCGAAATATATGAGATAAAATTGATATAATGTCAGCGAGGTGTTAAGAGAAATATTTTTTCAATATATTCTTTACCAAAATTCAACATGAGCATCAAAATATCATTTGTGTCATTGAAACATTTGAATGACTAAACTATAAAAAAAATAGAATTGTTACAACATCTATTTGGCTTGAGTGATTAACTATGATACAATTATGACATGAGTCACAAAAATTCAAGAGAGAAAGAAACGATATGACTTCTCGTTCAATTGAGTTATCATCCAAAACTTAAACAATGAATCTTCTCACTTAACTAATGTCAAATCTCACATGATTTTTATTCTAACTTAACTAAAACAACTAAAAAATTTAAAATAGTTTTATATATATATATATATATATATATATATATATATAAAATATAAAATCATACTTATTTCAATTCAATGACATTCAAAGCAAACAATCTCATAAAACAAAAGATCCGATAACAAAAAACATACATCACACAAAATCAAAAATATATCAAAATAACATTCATTAACTCAATTCAAATTAATGCAAACAATGTCTGCCAGTAATATACTTTTTTATTTTATCATCAAAATCGAATTATGATCTCACATTTTTCAATAAAACACAATTAAATCCACAAGTGTTTTTCATAGGTCTTCAAGGTTCTACTCACAGCATTATCTTCCAAACTTGTAAATCAATCTACTATCTCTTGCCTAAATTTCTCCCAATTTAAATTTGTAAATAAATTTGCTATCTCTTACCTTAATTTTGTGTTCTTAAAAAAATTGATACAAAAGTATAGAAAAGATTTGCATTACCACACGAAACCTCGTTCACAGAATAAATATATCAATACGAATCTAATCTAGCAAAAAATCATTCATCTTACTCGGTCATAGCATATCAACGAACAAATCTACAAATAAGACACTTAAGATTTAGGGAAAATATTACTTTTATATGTTATATAATATTATGTGTATAACTATTAAAATAATAAAAATATATGTTTTTCATTTAATTTATATTTTCGCCTTTAAACCTATAAAATTGTTCCTAAAAATACTTCATCTTTATGTTATAAATTTATATGGACCTCAGCTAGCCGTTTAATTTGAAACTGAAACACATCTTGTTGATATTGAGTTTATTTTAGGGGGAGGAGATTTAACACCATCAAGAGTACACTCATATAAAAAAATCAAAAGATCATTTCTAATCCAAAAAATAAATTTGTGAATAACGCAGAATAACATAAAAGTTGGTCAGTAATTACGGGAAAAGTATATAGTTGCTTAAAACTAGTACACAATGTTTCAAAGAGAAATCAGTATCCATGAGAGATTTTTAACATGAAAGAGAAGAGTACAAAATCTAAAACATATCTGTTGTATGAACAATTCAAATTTTGGGAATTCCATCAAAACAAAGTTGAACCTGATAGTTGTTCTGTCCCGTTGTCTTCTATTTCCTTAGCATCTATCTATGATAGGACCTTTTAATCATTCTCTTCCATTCATTCCTTTCTATCCAAATACAAGTATACACAACTTAGATTTTTTGTATATTCTCATCCTAAACATAACAAGTTTTTTTATTGTAAAAAGCATGTTTTTATCTACCGCCACTGTGAGAAAAGACAGCCATGTATATTATAAAATAGAGAAACAAGATTTATGGCCGTTACCAAAGTACAATTGTATATTTACGCGTTAATTTTGTCTATTATTGTCCAAGAAAATCATTTACATGTGTTTACAGCTCAGGATGAACTTGACGAGAGCAACTTTGGCCTTAATATTTTTTTTATATATATATAAAATTTTGAATGAAAATTACTTTAACTATCCGTCTACAAGTAATGCCGGCAAATTTGACAGAAATGAATTTGAGTATAATAGATTAAGCCAATAAGAAAAGGTTTATTGTTGCTCAAGTTATTGTAATCCACCCAATCAGGTTTCTGCTCATCTTCATTCTAGAAGCGGGGAATTCAATTTTAACCTTTTCTCAAAAACTTATTACCGGAAAAAAATTTAAGTTTTTTTAGATTTCTTTTACTTTTTATTTTCTAAAATGAGTTATTGTTGTGTAGTTTATGGTTAGTATTATCAGGATAGATATATTTGTAGTATGCAAAATTAGAATTCGTTCATGTTTAAAATATTGATATATTTCAGATTTAAATTTTAAAAATAAATAAAAATGGTCATTTTAATTCAATTATATTAATTTTTAATGTGTCAAACATGTTTCATATTAATATTTGACTTATTTATAACGTTTGCCATATTTTCACTATAACTAAAAAATGTGTTTTATATATAAAAAGTTGGTTTAATTATGTCTTTGTTGCCCATTTTCATAGCAAAATATCAATTTGGTCCCTTTATTTTTTCTTATCTTAATTTGGTCCTTGTTTTGGAAGATTTAATGCAATCAAATCCTTTCCGTTAATGGTACACTAACCGCGTTCAAGGGGATGTCACGTGTCAGTTTATGGATCTTTTGAATTTAAAAAATACAAAATTGTCACGTGTCACGTTGAGGTCATGTCATGTGGCAGTGATAGTGCCATGCGTGGCTATTATGTCAAGTATTATTTTCTCATTCTCAATTTGATCTCTATATTTTAATTTTTATCTCAATTTACTCCCAATTTTGTAAAAATGAAGCAATTTTGTCTCTCTCCAAATTGAAACTAAATTTAATTTCTATATAAATGTACACAAGTATTTCTATACAAAATTGATATTTCAAGTAACTATTTTTAGCAAAATTAAGTTTATTTAAATTTATATTTTACATTAAACTTTATTTAAAATTGTTTTAAAGGTCTTAATAGAAAATAATGCTAATAGAAAAAAAATCATAAATTATATTGATATTTTATTACATCTTACATTAATATTATTTTTTTTATTTGAATTTATATTTCAAATAATTGTATATTTTTAAAATGTGTAAAGTTCAATAATTTTTATCTAGTTTGAGTTGGTGTAAAAATAACAATTATAAAAATTTTAAAAATAATTTTAACTAGTTTACGTAATAATCGAAAATAAATAAATATAAAAATTAAAAACAAATTTAAGTAAATTTGAATGTGAAACACAAATTTAAACAAACTTAGTTATGTTAAAAATATATAATAAAAATATCAATTTGAATAAAAATATAAAATTCGATAAAAATATTTGTATAACATTTATATAAAAATTAATTTTTGTTTCAATTTGGAGATAGACGAAATTGCATATTTTTTACAAAAATTAGGACTAAATTGAGACAAAAATTAAAATACAGGGACCAAATCGAGAAGGAGGAAATGACACTTGGCTTAATAATGACACATGATTTGTCATTACCATATCACTCTGTAACTGTCACGTGGTATGATGTCAACGTGACATGTGAAAAATTTTTACTTTTTAAAAAAAAAATCAAAAAATCTAGAAATTGACACGTGCCACCCCTTTAATGTTGTTATAGTATCACTAACGGAAAGACTTTATTGCATTAAATTTCCTAAACATATGACCAAATTGAGAGAAGAAAAAATAGTGGAACCAAATCAATATTTTGCTACAAAAATAGAAAAAAATATAATTAAACCTAAATTTTTTAATATAATTAAAGTTAAAAAAGTTATATTTAATGAATTTTAAAATTTGAATACCAAAATGTATTAAATTTTTATTCGATATTTAGAGAATCAAAACATATATCGTATTACGATGAGATTCGATGGTAATAATAATAATAATTTGGTTTTCAATTATAGGGTATTAGTATTAGCCAATAAAATATTTATAGTATATTTACTTCATATTTTTGTACGCAACAGTCTAATGTTGAAGAAGAACAAAAGTAAATTAAATATTTTTTATTTAACATATAATGTAACATGTGAAAAATCTATTAACTTTTAATTATCACTTTTTTAAAAATATTTTTGATTTAAAAATTAAAAAAAGAAAGTCAATTTTTAATGAGCATTTTTAGAATTGGAAAATTAAAAACCATAAAAAAATGGTTTTATTTAATTCAGATGTTATTTTATCTTCAAATTGAACCGTTATGTAATTTGAACATGCTATAATGTGTATATTGGTTAAAGAAAAAGAAAAGGAAAAATGTCAAAATAATTACAAATAATAAATAGTGTAATTTGATTAAAGAATATTTGTTTTGGAGGAGATGCACACAAGACAATGAGTAAGAAACTATTGCAAATAGTAAGAATTACACATCTCCAAGATATTAGTAAAACATTAGTAAATACATAGGAAAGTATAGAAATATTGTATTATCTTATAGATCAATTTTGTAAATTCAAATTAGGTTTAAAGTTTATTCTTTTTAATACAACATTAAAGTTATTAAAATGTATATAATATATATTGTAAATTTTTACTTTGAATGATGTAAAGAAAACTTCCTTTTTGTGAGGAACATTTTTTTAAAAAAAAAAAAATGCATACTTTCAACTTCAAGGTTTGAATAGCAAGAAGGAGGTTTGAATAGCAAAGTTTAAGATCCAATGGAGAAATAAAAGTTTAATAACCCATTCATGCTCGTTATTGATGTGAGATGGATAAAAAAAAGGGTTTCGGTTATAATCCAGAAACAATTTGGATATATATTTTACAGAAACCTGAAATTAAAGTTGGAGATAAAATAGTCAGGAGATATAGAAATAAAGGTATTTTTCTAAAATTTTGTAAAGAGAGGATATGCCTTATTAATAAGACAGAAGACCCCTTGATATGGTCTTCAATCCACTGGGACTACCTTCATGAATGAATGTAGGATAAATAAAGTTAGAGTACAGTATATATTTATTGATGATTTTTTTTTATAAATTAAAAATAAAAATCTAAATAATAGTATGTAATGTGTTTCATACATTGTTTATAATTGATATTATATTTTAAAATATATGTCTATTTTTTTCTAATTAAGTCATTATTTTTTATTTTATACTACAAAAATCTCAAAAATGTAACTTTAAGGGGTGTTTATTTATATAAGTTAAAATGCAGATAGATATATAAACATGTAATTATCTTAATCAGTGTCGGTTTAAAAATGAAACGGATAAAACACTTGGTTTTTTTATTAAATTAATTATAAAATTATATTTAAAAAAATAATCTTAAAAAGTTTTGTTAATATTAATATGATTTTATTAAATTAATTATAAAATAATGTTTATGAAAAAATATAAAATATATTTTATTACTAATATATATTTATTAAATTAATTATAATTTTGTGTTTGAGAAAAAAATTAATTTAATTATTATCGGTGTACGTTATTTTCTATTAGTATTAAAAATAATATTTAATAAATTAAAACTACCTTCAATAAATTATAATTTTATTTAGAAAAGAAATTATTAATTATTATGTTCTTTTTAAAATCAATTTTGATTTATATTTCTTCTCTTATCTTTATGCCATTTTCTATATAACTCTTTTTTCTTTAATATTTTCCAGTGTTCTTGTTTTGAGAAGTTTTTTTTAATTTCATGCTATTTTGTATGTAGCAATCATTTTATCTTTAATTATTGTTAATATTTTTTTTTATAGTTGTATTACTTTTATTTTCATTTTACTTGTTGAATTTATATTAAGATTAAAAATATATTATTTTTGTCCGATTTTGTTTTTTTTTTAATTTATGAATTTCAAAAAAAAAATTATATATATTTTGAATGAAATCTTACATTTTTATTCTAAAAAAATTATTAACTAGTATTTAAAATAGATAATAAAAGTAAAATCTTTAATGAAATAAATAATCAATTCAAGTTGGAATTAAAAAACAGTGGAAAAAAATAAAATTAATTACAAAAATTTAATAATAATTTTATATAAAAAATACTTAAAAATAAATTTTAACTAAAAGATCTCAAATATTTTTTTAATTTGTTTTTATGTCTTGAAAACTCTTAAACCGTCCTGATATTAACTTTGTGTAAATACCATTACAAGTTTGTGCATTTCTTTTATTAACTATTTTATAAATAAAAATTATTAGGTTTTACTCTTAATTTAAATGACTTGAATTATAATTTAATAAAATAATCAATAAGAGATACCGTGTTAAAATTGTATTAAAGAATGTATTGTTTGTATTCCCCTGTAAAAAAATTTAATTAACAAAAGATAATGTGTTATATATTAGAAGTTATATTGATTTTATTCATCTGTATTGTGAAATTAAAAATATATGATAATGTAAAAACATTAAAAATAGAAAATCTCAGTTCTCCCTACATTACACAAGATGTTAATTCCTAACAAGATAAACATAATCAATTTTCATAATTTATCATAACTTCAAAAGCATTTAACCATTAAAAAATATATATTTTGCAAACATGTACCATATTCTCTTTAATACACGGGATCTCATAGTACATTCTTCATAAATTTAATCATTGATTAAAAATTATAAATTTTTAAAATATTAAATAAATTTCACATATTTAAAAGATCAAACATTGAAACTTGGAATTTGAGCAAATAAACAGATACAAAAAATTATTTTGTTTAATATTTCTTCAGTCCTAAATATAAGTAAATCTTAACCTAAAAACAAATGTCAAAAAAGTAATTTACTTTATTAAAATTTTAAAATAACATTACTAGTATATCAAATTTGTTTTATTATTAATGATTATTACAAAATATGATTTATTATAAAAAACATATATTATATTTTATTATAAAAAAATATATTTATAATATTTAATTTGAATAAATAAAAAACAAATCAATACTTCATTAAAACATCTTACAAAAATAAAATATAAAAATGAGAAGTAAACTATGTATCGAAGAAGAAAAAAACAAGAGAAAGGATATCAGGATAATAAAGACACAAGAACATGCATGAATTAGAAAGAAAGAACAAATAATATTTTTTTCCCGGATCAGTTAAGGTGATTGGCAAAAGAACAGAAAAAGAATATTTTGATTTTTGAATCCAGTAAGAATAATGATTTATTTCAAATTCATACCAATGGTTACTTATATGGTCCCTACCTACCTGTATCAGAAGGAAAAAAAAAAAAAATAGTCACAGCTAAGCACAAACATATAGTCAGAGCAAAAATATTTTGGAGGCATAGATTGTCCAACAGAGTCAGCAAGTTCCAAAGAGTAAAACAAAGTTCCTTTCTACCAAAAATTTATAACTATATGTTTTTTCATGATAAATAAATAATACATTCTTAATGTGACTCACTAATGTGAGTGAAACATTCTGGTCATAAATCTAAAAACCTTAATCAAAAGTTTCCCATTTTGTCGTCACCACAACAGAGTCAGAATGTTGCATTGGTTGCTGCTGCTTAGGATTTCCCTGTCTCTTCTTTTCAAACTCATCACCATATTGCACCTTCTTCATGTTTTCATCTCTTTTAAGGGTGATTGATTTTTGCCTTGTCATCCTCAGCATATCTAGAGTCTCAATGTGTTTCTGAACTCTCCCAACCTTCATATTTTTTTTCACAATGTTAGTAACAAATAATTTTTAATATCAATTGATATATATATATATATATATATATATATATATATATATATATATATATATATATATTTCAGCTGTTTTGAAGATGAAGGAAGAGTTAGTACCTGTTCTCTTCTCTGCAGTTTGAGTTCACCATCACCATAAATTTCATCCAATGCAATCAATGTTCTCATCAAATTTTCAGTCAAAGTCTCCACATCTAACTCTGTTATAATCCCACCTCTGGAAGCATCAGCCTCCAAAGCTGCAACCTGTCAAATTTCAATTAATCAAACACATTAATTAGTCCGAGAAACAGGTTTCAGTTCACACCACAGAAATTAATAGTGGAATTGCTCATATAATTTGTGAAACTTAGTACCTTCTTGCATAGTTTGTCAACCTCCAACTTTATTTCTGTCAAAGATTTTGAAGTTTTTTCCTTCTTTATAATTCTTAACTTCTCAAGTATCCTTCTTTCTCTGCTCTCAATGTCCACAAGAAGCACCAATTTTGACCCATCTTTTACTCTCTCAACATCAAGATATGACTTTGAATCTCTCTCCTTGTTCTTGTAAATCAACTTCTGATCCTGAACATGCAGTCCAGTAGGTTCTGTTAACATTTTCTTCAATTCTCCTGCACCCCTCAAAAACCACATTCAATAATCCATCAACTTGTACAATAATTTGTGAAAAAAAAAAATAGATAAAGCAAGGAGTACACGCAGTATAAAATTATACTAATTGATGATTCCCAATAGTACTAATTAATTGTCAATGAATGAAATTAAACTCTGAAACAAGAAAAAAAGAGGGAAATTTCTAAAAATGAATTTACCAAAGCTTGCATGAGAACTGATTTGAATTTGGTGATAGGATGATCCATATTTCACTCTGACTTTGATAGTGGATTTAGATGTGAAATTTTGATTCGCATCTGAGTTGCGTTTCTGGACCACCATGCCTCCTGGTCTTAATTCCCACTCAGACATGTCTGTGTTGCAATGACCAACAATGTCACCTCTTCTGCTGCTAGAAAACATGTTCTGTAACTTTGACCAAAACCAAGTTTTATGGCTGCAAAAAGAAGAGATTGACCTTGTGTTTTGTCTGAGGAAAAAACGGACATCTAAAAAAGAGGTTCCTCCCTTGGAAGGAAGGAAACCAAGGAGAGAAGAAAGAACTTGACTGTGGAAAATAAAATGGAAGGAAGAGTAGAAAAACAAAAGGAAAAGAAAGTTCAGAGAATTAAGATTAGAATAATTTAAAAGGAAGAGAAAGGTACAAACCTTGAGTTTGGTGAAGTTAGGGGAAACTACAAGTCGGTGGAAGCAAAAACAGAGAGAATGGAGATGAGAAAAGAAACCGACTGAGAAATACTATGATAATGGGATAAGTGAAAGAAAATATATAAAAAAAGAAAAGAAAATGAGAAGCAGCTGCAGAAAGTGTCAGAATCGTGAAGGGAGAATATAAGGAAAAACAATCAAATTTGGTAACGCGCTGGAAGAGAATTAATTAATGAAAATTTTGAACCATAAATTGTGTGTTGTTGCTTTTCTGTTTCACATATTCTACCTCAAATTATATCAATCTTCACTTACTTTTCACAAGTTAATGTCCAATCAAATATGATACATCAACTTAAAAGAAAATTAAGAACTTACCAAAAGCAAATTCATGAGAAATGAAGTATGTTCATTCTTACAATGTATATCTTAAAAATCATATTTATTTATGATCTTTTATTGGTTGAAAAAATGTCAATTTTCTTTTTCTTTTTTTATTTACACAAAAAAACAATACTTCCCAACTTATCTTTCGTGTTATAAAGTAAAATAAGAGGAAAGGTATATATATGGTGAGTTAATTCTATTGTTTGTATACAATTAACAGCATGTTATATATATATATATATATATATATATATATATATATATATATAGTTTCTTTT
>Ga0214545_1003352_pt1 | contig 30679 bp, 25 predicted proteins | sample CNSS4metaG_FD_160064 | JGI IMG/M metagenome (GOLD analysis project Ga0214545, IMG submission 160064) | Root nodule microbial communities from cowpea collected in UCLA plant growth center, Los Angeles, California, USA - CNSS4 | ecosystem: Host-associated > Plants > Roots > Nodule | place: USA...
GATACGATTAGGACAAAGTGTTGGGTTGAGGTTGTCGGGGGTAAGAATAAAGGAAGAATATATGGGACAGGACAACTTGCAGGTGGAAGCAGTGGCATAAAGCCCCAATCTACTGCATCCACCTCCAGTGTTGAAGAAGTTACCTTCCTCAAACAACGGCTGCAAGAAACTGATGAAAAACTAAAAGCAACTGATCAACGATTGCAAGAAAACGATCAGGCTTATGCAGAATTGAAAGGTCAATTTCAGTCGTTACAGAACATACTCCTAACACTTCTGCCTCCTGACCAACAAGTCCTTCGACAGGCTGTATCCAACCTAACACAGTCTCAGCAACAGCCTGCACCTGCCCAGCCTACAATAGTCCAACCAAGCACTGAGCAGCCCGACCAAGTGCAGCCCAACCCAATTCCAGACCTTGTAGACCCTGCTGATTGTGATGATGACTATGTAGATTATTAGAGTTTATGACTTATGACATTTATGTTTATACTTAGTGTACATTTGATATTGTCTTTGCACCACAACTTATGTTTGATTGTTCATATTGAATTTGGAAGTTCCTTATTAGATATCTTGTATGAATTTATGTAGTCTATATGAGTTGATTGTAAATATGCAGGTCTGTACTGAATTGGCAGGTCTGCTAGTGTTGAATTGGCAGGTCTGCTTGTGCTGAATTGGCAGGTCTGCTTGTGTTGAATTGGTGTGGTAAATTAAATATTACAAGTGATTCTGCAGTCTTGGCGTATTTTATCGAAGGATTTACCGACGGATATATCTGTCGGTAATGTACAATCAAGTTACCGACGGATATATCCGTCGGTAATGTGCACAAGACAACTTTTTTATGATATCATTTTCGAAGGATTTACCGACGGAATCTTCCTTCGGTAACATTTACCGATGGATACTGGCCGTCGGAAATTATCGACGGGTACTGGCCGTCGGTAATTACCGACGGATAATTCTGTCGGTAATTTCCGACGGTCAGTATCCATCGGTAAATATTACAGACTGGCCTTTTATCGACGGAATTTTGTCCGTCGCATTTCCGTCGGTAAAACTAAATTACCGACGAATTTTTGGCTTTACGGACGAAATATGACCGTCGGTAATTACTGTTTTTTTGTAGTGTATACTACAAAAAAAAAATCACAATTCCAACAAATATAAGAATTCAATCATAACCATTGTCTCCACCACAACATCACAAGCTTGCAAGACAATAACAACATTTTTTTTTAATTCCAATGCACACCATTTTTTTAATTCCAATGCACACCGTTTTTTTTAATTCCAACACACACCATGAATTTATTCACACAACCTAACACAAATTTATCTTCTTTAAAAAAACCACTAACCCATATCAATTCTCCATTTGAAAAAGATAGAAAGCATTACTTTACCCCATAACCCATTACAAAAATGAAAAAAAAAAACAAAAAATAGAATAGAGTATTTTCCCTTGCAATTCTATGGAGAAACCCACAACCCAATATAAGATCATATTTTTTCTATTACTCTAGCCAAGGTTCGAACACACAACCCCCCAAGACTCAAGCAACACTCCAAACCATATCAAGCATCATGTATTTCCATTCATTCAACACGCACATCATTATAATAAAATCCACGCATTCAATGCATTCAAGAAAAACCAAATAAATTATAAACATGCCAAATAAAATATAAGTCATCATGACATATAAGTTACACCCAAAAACACACATAAGCACCTCCACACAATTATACAATTGTACTTAAAAATATAATTGCCCCAAATGCACACATTAGGAATCAAACCATTGACCACTAACTTATGACAAGGCTCTAGCCAACTATGTTACTCTTCATTTTTGTTTATGACCTTATGTATTAATTCAATTAATATTCCTCACATCCAATTATCACCTTAGAAACATAATTATTTTTCATGGGTCTTACAGTTGCGACAACATTCTTTGCTTCGCGTTTTCACCTAAGGTAAGTTTGTGGTATGTTTAACCCAAATGCATGTTGCTTGGCTACTTTGGACCAATTATTTCTCGTTTTCACTGATTATTTATGTGCATTGGTGTGTTTTTGAATTCCTTTAAGTGGCATGTTGTCCTCCGTTCTCCATTGTCAGCGACGACTCCTCCACAACAGCGGTGACTCCTTTACAATAGCGGCAAGGATGCTTGAGGTGCTTAGTTCCCTCCAACTTCGTTCAAGGTTTGGATTTGTACCAAATATTGGTTGTGGTTTATATTCGTTGATGTTTGGTATGTCTTGATTTGTATGTGATTTTGGTTATGATTCTCCTTATTTTATTTAGGTTTAATTAGTCAGATGATTTCCACTCTCGTTCGGATGTGTCAGTTTGGTATCCGCTTTTAAAAACGTGTCAATTACGTTCCAACTTCTGAAAAAAAAATGTTTTAATTAGGTCCTTTTCCAAAAAAAAAAAAAATCATTAACATTGTTAACAATGTGCCACATGTCAATTTGTGATTTTTTTTAATTTTTTTAACTTTTTTTTTAATTTTTAATTTTTTTTAAAAATGTCATATGTCAAGTTTCTAGTGTAACACGCGGCACTATCAGTGCCACGTGGCAAGGTACTATCATGTGTCAATATCACTACCAAGTGTTATTCTTTTGATTTCAATTTAATCCCTACATATGTCTTTTTGTTTCAATTTAGTCTTGACATATATCTCTTTGTTTCAATTTAGTGATTCAAAGGCCTAAAATATCGAACCTTAAAAGCCTTTTTGGTGTTAGTGAGTCCACACGAGCATTAGTTAGGTTTAATTATGTGATGACTTTAAACTTGCATATGTATTTAGAACTAATTTCTTTTTGTTTTTATGTTGGATAACGTATTACACTACTTTTTATTACATTATATATTATAGTTTATTGTTATTTAATATAATTAAATATGTAGCATTTATAAGTAGGTAGAAAGTTGAATATGAACAGGTTGATTTATCCACCGGTTCAACCATTGATTTAGTCACTTTAGCCATGATTAAGTCATTGATTTAGCCACTGATATTATTTTAATTAAATTAAAAAACATATCTATTTGTGACAAAATTAGCGATCGAAAACCATTTCATTAAACTAAAATATGTCCCTATTAGCGACCGAAAGTTTGGTTGCTAAATTGGTCTCTAATACTTTAAGGTGACCAAATTTATAGTGACCAATTAACGACTATAATTTCAGTGGCTAACTATTTTATGACTAGGATTTTTGTCACTATTTATTTTTTGTGGTTAATTCAGTGGATAAGGGTGTCAACCACCAATTTTACCCTTTCAGCCATCGATTTCGTCAATGGCTAAATTTTTTTTTCTTGTAGTGTGTGAATGCTGAAAGGAGCAAAGTTCAAACCAAGCATGAGCTCAATAATAAAAAGAAAGTATATATCCTAAAAAGAACCAGTTGGTTCATAATTGAAGTCTTGAATAATGATGTTGAAGATTCAAATTGAAGAAATGAATCAAGTTATTCAATATCAAGAAGATTATAAATGAAGAGTTGTGATTCTAATTATCAATGCTAGCTAAAGCAACAATTATATAATGGATATAGAGTCATACGAGAAGAATACGAACAAGAAAATAGAGAAAGAATGAGGTGTTGAGAAATTGTCATATAAATAGTGTTTAGAGAGATATTGGGTTGAGAACTTGAATATTGTAAAATTCTTCACTGAGTGAAGTTATAACCTATGAGTTGTATTGTACCACTCTTGTTGTGAGAGTATTATCTAATTATTTATTGCTATATTTATCCCTATATAAGTCATATAACTCGACCACTACAATATAGCAGTTGCATCTTCCTTCCATCACTTCACTTTCAATCTCATAATATTGAAGTTGCAAGATTTATTTATAGATTAAGATTCTAATTATTTTAGTAATATCAAATAAAAATGCACCACTTTGACAAAATTTGCGAAAGGAAAAGAAAAGAAAAGAAAAACAAGAATGAACCGCGCAATGTATATCGGTTGGTCGGTCTAGAACATGGATTCGTTACCATGTGTCATGCTCTGGGTGCTCTTCAGCGCCACCTGTTTCTCAAAACTCTGAATCATCATCTGTTTCCATCTGACAAGTGTAAATTCCTCTCTCTCGTGTCTTCTCTTCTAGTATCCGAAGAAACATCGATTGGGACATATATATATATTCCAAGTCTCAACCCAAAATCAAACCATCCAACACGAGAAAACGTACAATCCATTCTCTTCAATTAAAATATAAAGTTGTAAAGTCGAATCACCATGAGCCAGGAGCAGCCGAAGAGGCCTCAAGCGGAGAAAGATCCAATCAAATACGGCGACGTTTTCGACGTCTCCGGCGATTTGGCATCCCAAACCATCGCGCCAAAAGACGCAGCTCTCATGCAAGCTAAAGAGCACCAAATATTAGGCCAAACTCAAAAGGGAGGCCCCGCCTCCGTAATGCAATCCGCGGCCGCCGTTAACGTCCGCGACGGCAACGTCGGTCGTGGCGAACTCTCCGGCGTGGCAAGGGAGCAAGGCGTTAGCGTCTTGGAAGGCAAAGTGGATGGCCAACGCGTCATCACTGAGTCGGTGGGAGGACACGTGGTGGGGCAGTTCGTTGAGCCCGAGATTCCGATGGAAACCCCGAGCACCGCGCTTGAGCGAGACGCCATAACCATCGGAGAGGCGCTGGAAGCAGCTGCGGTGGCCGGAGCGGGGGACAAGCCAGTGGATGAAAGCGACGCCGCCGCAATACAAGTGGCCGAAATGAGAGCCACCGGGAAGAACGAGACAAAGAGTGGGGGGTTGGGCGCCAGGGCCCAGTCTGCAGCCACACGTAACACACGCACTGTGCCTCAGTCCGACAAGACAACCTTGTCTGATGTCTTAACAGTAATTAACCTGTCTTATCTCTTTTCTTTCTCAACAAGAGAATGAGACATTAACTGTTACTGTGAATGTAGGATGCGAGGGAGAAACTGCAAGGTGATAAAGCGGTGACGCGAGAAGATGCAGAGGGAGTGATTGGAGCTGAGCTGAGGAACAAGTTGGACATGAAAACTACCCCTGGTGGGGTCGCTGCGTCCATGGCTGCAGCAGCCACCATTAATCAAAACAGTTAAGTTTCTTAAATACTAGTATCTCTTTTTACCTTGTGTCAGAATATTATGGTAGATTTTCATGATAGTGTTAAACGTGCAGGAAATAAGGGATGATACATGAAGATCTTACATATATGCCGGAGTTTCAAGTTACTGAGTTTGACTTTTAACACTTTTTAGTTTGATCACTTTTTTATGTTTCACTTTCTCTTTGGTGTACTTTTGTGTACTCGGACTCTCCTACTTTAATGGTAGTTGTTTCTTTTTTTCTACCAAAAACATTGCCTCATTGTCCATGGAGAGGGAGTGTGATTTTGGGCTGAATAGGCCCATATCTAAGTTCTATGATAAAGACCAAAGCCCTATATGGTCAGTGGGCTGCCGAAATAAAATGAAGAAGCACTTTCTAACAAAAATGACACGAGTAATTAACAGTTAAGATAAATTAATTAATATTTTGATTAATCTTCCTATTTCTTATCTTAAAATACATTTTATAGCATATATATTTTAAAGATAACATTTACTATAATATTTTTTGATATTTTCTTTATGTTTATGTATCTTTTCATTTCAATATATTCTTCTTCTAATACTGAGAATGTAACATGCTCAAATATATTTTTAATAGGTTAAAATTTTCGATTTTCTTCTATTACCATACTTTAAAGTCAAGCTAAAAGGCACAAACTTTAATTTTCAAAATTTAAACTCAAAATGGCATCATATATCATCGAGCGGACTCACTTTCTTTTTTTACGAGCTAAACTCTAATCCAGACTTGTTTGAACAAAGGGTACACAACTATTGTCTTCTGCTCAACTTTTAATATTTGGTAATTCAATATAATAAAAGAAAGTTGAATGTGGTAAAAGAAAACCTAGTTTAATGGATTTTACGCTAACTAGGTCCAAACCTGTCTAAAAAATATTTATATTCGAGACAAGGGCTAAAGTCGAGTACTTGATGATATTGTTTTGGCCATAATTGTTCAATAATTCAATCTAATGTCCGACAGAAGCACGCCCTATGATTTATTTGATGATTAACTTGTGGATTATTTTATATTTTCTATAAATTAATTTGAAGACAACTTATATTAAAGAATTTAATAGTGAGAACGTTAAAAAAATCGTTTTTTCTTCTTCCACGTGAAATCCATGATTGTTTTTTAGCATAATCCTTGTCCACGTTGAGGTTGAGGGGACGTAACAAGGAAAAAGAAAGAATAAACATAGCTTTTGGAGTGAATAAGCATTTGAATTTACGAATTTGTATGGATTGAGTTGCTGATGAATAAAATAGCATGTGCAGTCAAATACCGAAGTTAGAAAAAAAAGCATATCTTTCTGGTAAAGCCTTTAATGCATGCATGGCAGGCAGAGACAGATGATGAATCCAACACATCATGGCATGCTATTTCTATCCAACGACACTGACATACCCACGTTGAGTCTGCTCTAAGTGGGACACCATCATCGACATACATAAACATTCAAACTAAGATCAATTTATCTAATCAAAAAACAACACACTGAGTTTACGAAAAAACAAACGAAACAAAACAATGTCAACCTGTGAATCCATGCAAGGACACTCTGTGAATCTTGTTATGTTTAAATGTTGATTGCAATCTTGGGGTATCTTGCTAAACTATTTTTCAAAATCCGAGTGTTCACTGATGATTCTGTAATTAAATCCAGTGATGCTAGCTAGCTAGCACGGAGCAAGTACATGCTTCAAGAGTTGAGTTGTTGATGCTGCAAATCATATGATTCTGCACAACTAATGATTCTTCTCCACCAGTCTTAGACTGTTAAGGGTGTCGGTTTCGTACCGATATTATATATATAAATTTATATGCAGACACAGTAGAACACTATTGGTGCATCACTGAGTTGGTAAGTGTGCATGTGGACAAATGCAATTAAGGTGGCATGCACTTCATATACTGTTACACAGCTCATTCTCATGTATATGTTTGGGATTTGGGATTGAGTAAGACTCATGAAGACCCTTGTCACTCACTTCATTTGTGAATGCTCAATTTTTTTCTTTTTAACCGATGTGAGATTAGATTCTAATGATCAGTTTTGAGTTTATATAGGAGATTTGAAGTTATAAAGAATGTATTTTAAAGAAATTAAAAGAATGCATCGTGCTTATGTCTAGAAATAAATAAACATAAGTTATTGTTGTTGGACACATGAAGTACAATCATGAGGATACATAATATAACTCAATTTTGATATTTGGCGGTGCATGTGTTAAGGTGGGCGATAATTCAAGTTAATTAAATGAAATGAAACATTAGAGATTGTTGAGTTCTAAATTCCTTTTTAAAAGCATTTTTCTGGCCACTTTCACTATTTTTCATTTCGAGATGATAAAAAAATGACTTTTAGCTACTAACAAATTTTTGTTGTCTTAGTATATCATTTTATTATTAAAACTATTGTATTGAATCTGGTTCAACTTGGATTTAATTTTAAATGTAAGTCTAATCTTGCATCTATGTCTTTATCGGTACAATAATCCATCAGATTTTAAAAACCTTTAATAAAACACAACTTGATTACTATAACTTATTTTAAAGGAGTAATGTTTCACAGTCACACCTGCCTCGTTAATTTTATCAATGAAAATGCTTTTTAAAGGTTAAGCAATAAGGCATGTTTCTTGTACAACTGTTATTGTGATGGACGACATTAAATAATTAACTATATAAAATAAAAGTATAAATAATTATTGAATTATATTAATATAATTTGATTTTTAGTTATTTAAGGGTAGAAGGAAGAGCGCATTTTTTGTATGGTGTGTGTGAGAAGCAAATTTGGCAAGGTGAAGAGCGGTGTGTTTGAATATTTGGAAAGGAAGAAGCCGTTGGTGTTGGGAATTTGGTCCTTGTCTTTTTCTTTTCCTCGTTATTAAGAAGGACGCACGTTTAGATTGAGTTGCTTCTGCACCTCTGCTACTTCCACTTCACTCAACAGTGTGTAACGTACCTGAATGATTGGAATTATTATAGCACCCACACACACTCTTGCCATCACCATTTTTACACCAACATTACAATTTAGATTCCTTCTCTTCACCGCTTTTTTTATTCAATATTCCGATGTTATACTATTTAACGAAAATTAAACAATGTAATGAAAGATTATTCAAAATATTTATTCATATTTATTTATGTGACTCTTTATATTTGTAATTGTTAAAGTATAATTCTGTTTAATAATTGTTTTCGGTATGAAAGAGAACTTAAATGTAATATATTAAATATCTCAAGAAAAATAAATGAAAGAAGATAATAGAAAGGGAGATCTATTAAATTTCCAAATTATCTTCGTATTATCCTAAATTTTATACTAGTGTTCATGCAAGAAACAATAATATGATATTATGAGACTTCAATCTTATTTTACCCTAACTTAGGAATCTCTTGGATAGATGCTCTTCAGTCTTATTTGACTTGTCTTCACACCTTCTGGTTGGGTAGAACACTTTGAAGGTTACTTGCAGAAAGGACTTCAATGATCAAGTCAGCAAAAGCTCTCAAAGTCAAATATCAGTTTGCAGTATTAATGAATTGTGTACCTTTAATTGTTGGGGTTCACCTGTATTTATAGAACATTAATCACAATTTTACCTTGTTTATGGGTTGGGCCTCTATTGGGCTCGCATGGACCTGATTAAGGCCTAGACATCAAGTTCATGACTTGATTATGGGAGCTCAGCTGTTATATCCTATGTTTGGAGTAGGCGCTCCTTATTCGTATGTAACCGCTATGTATGTGTCTTTTTTCCTTATAGTTAACAATGATTTATTCAGAGCAGTACTATAGGTAAGCGGCTAGGGCCGAATACTAGTTCATGCTAGTCCTATCTGCTTGGTATACCATATTATTGTTTCTGCATGAATAACTACAAAATATTGCAATTATAGAATACCACCAACAAAATTTATCAGTGTTGTAGGTTATTACAACCACAAAAAAAACAGAGTAAAACAACGACAAATCCTTCAAGATCCCACTACACAATTTATGGCAATGTCCAAATCCTTTATTTGTAGGAGAAAAATATGAATTTTGGACTACAAAGATCGAAACTTTAATTACATTTTTATGTCTTACATTATGTTTGGATGAGTATATTTAACAATTCCAAAAGATTAAAATATATAGTATTTAAAATGAATTGCCCTCAAACTCAAAAAGCCAAACCACAAGGCTCGTGTCGCCTAGCAATAAGGGAGGCCCGCCTAGCGGGTCTTCAACGCCAATAGATGTTTCTTGGCATTTCATGCACCATACTTTATAATTTTGTATCACACAATCATGCATGCATGCAAAACAATTAAATAATAAAATTAACCCATTAATGTCATACATTATAGGACTCAAACTTAAGTTCCCTCAATGCCACTCCACACGTTCAACCACTTAAGCTACCAATACTCCTTGCCATAATTTCCCGCATTAATTACCATAAAGATTCCATTGCATTTATATTAAATATATATATATATATATTTATTTATTTATTTAATTTTTTCAGGTCTTACATTTTTTTAGCATAATTATTCACTTCAATTTAAGAATCAAGAATGAATAATATTTTCTTCAAAAAAAAGTAGTTATTGTGGTGAAAATGACAAATAACAAAAGTTTTTCAGTGTATTAACTATGAGAGAGAACTCAACTTGATGGCTAGAAAAGAAAATGATTCTTGTATTTGGCATAAGAGACTAGGGCACTTAAATTACAATGTTTTTATGTTGCTTTCTCAAAAGAATATGGTGTTTTAGCTACCAAGGATTGAGAAGAAAAATATATTGTGTATGAAGGATGCATCCATGGAAACATCATTGACAATCATTCCGAGAAAGGAAGGAAAAAGAAAAGTCATTCACCAAATCAGCCTCAAAATCTTGCAATTTGAAAACTTGTTCAACTTCAATCACTTTATTGACATGTGACATTTCATCAACTCGATATGACACTTCCAATTCTACATCATCATATTCTATATGACCTCTAGCTTCGCATTGATTGCAACACACCAACCACGTTTGTCAATGCATGATGATGGATATGGTGCATAATGCACTTGTCTTACATTATGTGCAACGATAAAAGTATTAAATGACACATCTTTTATCCATTTGAATATCCACAATATCATATTTCGAATCTACTTTTGTACCTTTTGTTGATGGATCAAACCAATCACAATAAAGTAATACAACTTTCTTATCAGAGATTGAAGAATTGTACTTCATCTCATATATGTGTTGAATTAAACCATAGAAATTATCTTCACCTCCTTCTGTAAGGCCATTTACGCAAACTCCACTATTTATCATTCTCTTTCCCTCACTCCATGCATAAGTGTGAAATTTGTACCCATTTACAAAGAATATGTGTCATTCTTTTACACACTTTAATGGAGCAAGTGATAAATGTCTTAAGTGTTTGTTCCTCGCACTTAAAGGCTCTTTATGAACCTACAAATATAACAATGTCATATTTTTTTATGAAATAGTTAAATAAGTTATACAAAAGTAAATTATAGAATTTGAAGATCCATACATCTCCCCTAAACCACAAAGGAAAATCTGCATGTATTTGAGTTGAAGCATTTGATTCAGTAATTTGATTGGTTTGTAAGAAGCAATAACCCTATAAGGGGTCTTCTTTGACTGTAAATGGCCCTAGCATTTGTCATGGCTCTGGTTTTTATACCATTATGGTGCTTATAAGCCACCATTTTTCTCTTTCAGTAAATTGATTTAATTTATTACAAAATAAAAAGGATAAAGGCAAATTAAACAAAGTATAGAATGGATAGGTTCATCAATCTAGGTAAGTGTAAAATCTTTATAGTAACACAGGGTTAGTAGAAACACATTTTACATAGCACATTATGGTTAAAATTTATCTAAAACTACATAAATCAAGAAATAAGTTAGTTGTGACATATACCAATCTTTGTGATTTTTAATAAATTTCAAGAGCAAGTTGGTATATTAGAATATGTTAAAGAGTGTGATTTATTAGAGAATGTGCAACTCCAACCATTTAAAGACAAGTGTTCCACTCCACTAATTACAAAATTCCAATGAAATGAAATTATAAAGGAACTAAGAGATCATAGTATTTCTCATTGGCCCTTTTTCTTTATTGGTCCATTCTCATCCATGTCACTAAAAAATCCAAGAGAAAATGAGAGCTTATTTTATAACAAAGCCTCATCAAAAGATAAACAGTTGATATTGGAACAAAATTTAGAATGAAATGCAATCACCCACCCATCCTATCTTTGTTACGTTACTCATTCTCAAAATTTTAAATTGTTATAATTCTTCTACTAGCTAACCACTCATGCACTCCACTTCAACATAAACAAATACTTGTACACAACCATCTAAATTTTCGTTTCTCTATGTAGAAACATCATGTGGCCTAATTCTTTATTGGATATGGAGATTCTGAGTTATTTTAATTTCTATATAGTAACTTCATTTTTTTTAAAACAGTAACCCACAAGACATGATTTGGTTCCTTCCCATTATCCCTTCCTAGTCTCAAACCTTTCTAACTATTATTTCTACATTCCTCTTCTACTATCATTCCATTTTCTCCTATTTGTTATAGAGAACTAGCAAGCGAAGGCTCTTTCATCATAAAGGACAATTTTGAACTATTTATACTAATAATCATCAATGCCTTACATAATAACTTAAAAACATTAAATGCTTACCTAGGGTACAGACGAATTGGCTTGGACCTAATCACTGTGTGTAATGACAAACAAACCTTAGCTTTTCAAACCAACCACAATATGTAAGCAATATTGCCCTGAACCAAGCTTCACCTTCATCTCAGTTCAACTTAATTTCTCACTATGGTTCAATCCTTAAGGAACATCGAAAAAATTTTTTATGGCACACCAACAACGTTGATGTTAGAGCTTAAAGTGCTTTGCGAATCTGAGATTGAAGGGGGGGGATGTTTTCGATTGAGGTGACATGTGATATTATGATTTTAGTCATTTATGAAATTGGGATTGAAGTTGGGATTGAAGTGGGAGAAATTTTTTAATGGATTTAGGGTAAAGTGGCTCCATAAGATTTTAGACTAAACCACCAAAAAGTTTCCAAATTTACACAATACATTTTCAAATTTTCTTTTTTGTAAAATTGTTTTATTATAATTTTTATGTAAAATTCATACATAATATATCGCTTTACTTACATACAAATCAAATTAGCATTACATACAAATTTTTCGTTTGAAAAATTTCTCCCCCAACACACTAAGTTTATATGTGGATATTTTCTACAAAAATGAGTCATTAATTTACCTTAATGTTACCTATAGAAAAATCAGTATGTATGACAAATTTACATACGAATTTAAATTCGTATGTAATATTTGTATATAACAAACAATTCATCGACGGATTCATATCCGTATGTAAATATAAATAGAAAAGTAGCAAATTTCTTATAGTGAGACAAAGAAGGTGATAATTAGTCAAGATATGATATTTGATGAGAAAGCTTCTTGGAGTTGCAATAAGAAAAGGTAGAGTAGAAAACAATTTTAAAAACTACTTTCCACCAAAGTTCAACAACTAGTGATTAATGTGAAAATGAGAAACTACTCCAAGTACATTGTAGAAAACAATTTTAAAAACTACTTTCCACCAAAGTTCAACAACTAGTGATTAATGTGAAAATGAGAAACTACTCCAAGTACATCAAGTTCTCACACTCATCGAGTCCTTAGAGTTTGAGTTCTTCATCTTCAAGCTCAACTCTTAAAAATGGGGATTTTTAGTGATATTTATAAATGGTACAATTATTGTGTTGTAGAATTAGAAAGCTTTGAAAAGGAAATTAAAGAAGAAGCTTTAAGGAATGTTATGCAGGAAAAAAACTGAGGGAATTGAAACAAATAAAACATTGGAGATGATTAAGAAGCCAAATGACAAATAAGTTATTAATGTGAAATGGGTGTACAAAGTAAAGCATAACCTAGATGGCTTGACCTAAAAAAATAAATACTTGTTGCAAAGGTTGAATATAATTAAGTTATCTTAGCAACCCAACAAGTAATTTAGTTGAAGAGAATACTTGAAGATTTTGGTGAAAAATTAAATGATGAAATTATTCATTGTGATAATAAATCAATTGTTGTTATGAGCTAAAATCCAATCCACCATGAAAGAAGAAAATACATAGCCAATCAATCATAATTTTATGGTTAAATTACTTTTTTGGTCCTTGTGTTTGTCAAGAAGTGTCAAATTAGTCCTCTATTTTTTTTGGCTCAATTTGGTCTTAGTTTTTTAAAAAAATGATTTAATTTAGTCTTTTCTGTTAGTTTGACCAGACGATGTTAAAGTCAACTTCACGTGTCAATATGTGATTTTTTGGATGTTATTTTTTTTTCTTAATTTTTTTTTCTTACACATATCACTTCACAATTGTGCCACGTGCCAAAAGGTCTCAATTTTGTCCCTATATTTGTTTTTAGTTTCAATTTAGTCCCATCTTTTCTAAAAATGAAACAATATTGTCCCTCCTTAAATTGAGGCTCAATTTACTTTTTGTATAAATCTTATGTGATATTCTTACTAAAATTAATATTTTTATTAAATATTTATGAAAATATTTTTAAGTTAACTTTAAAATGTATACAAAATACATGTTTGAAATCATGTTAGTTGGAGTTTGAATGTGATTATTAAATCTAATGTGAGACGGAACACAAATCATGCAACCAAAAAATACATGAACAAATTAAAATTAATAAGTTGAATATTTCGTATAGATTTTAAAGTTTGTTTAAAAATATTTCTACAAATATTTAATAAAAATGTCAATTTTTGTAAGAATATTAGCATAAGATTTATACAAAAAATAAATTGAGTCTCAATTTAAAAAGAGACAATATTGCTTTATTTTTACAAAAATTGGGACTAAATTGAAACTAAAAACAAATATATGGACCAAATTAATACTTTTTAACATGTTGCACAACTGTGAAGTGACATGTGTAAAAAAAGTTAAAAAAAAATAAAAAAATCCAAAAACTCACATATTGACATGTGACGTTAACTTTATACCATTTGGTCAAACTAATGAAAATGACCAAATTGAATCATTTTTAAAAAACTATGACCAAATTGAAACATAAAAAAAATTAGAGAACTAATTTTTACACTTCACAAAAAGAATGAAAAAAAAAGAGTAATTTAACCTAATTTTATTATTTGACATTCAATTGAACAAGAAGAAAGGTAAATTTGAAGTTATGTAAATAAGAAAAGCTTTAGGAGTTCAAGAACAACACATTAAAGGAGACAATGTTGAATAATGTGTTGTTACAAAGTTTAGTGGATATTGAATGCACATAGAAGAAATCTCAAGAAAATTTAGTAATACTCTTTATATTCTTCGTTTATAAGAGAGCTTAAATGAACTTATCCTAGCTAACAAGTACTACTAGCCATAAGCATTTAAAAGTTATTTGTCCCATTTTCCATCCCCAGCGCACCCTTTTATTATTTTTTTTCATACCTCCTGAATTAAAAATTGATCTTAATATTCTAAAAACTTCCCATTTATGTAAGACCCACTTTTCTCTTGTGCCTTTTCTTTAAAGGGATGCCCCATCTTGTGGGCCTAAGGATAGGCCCAAAGGGGAGGATCAGACCTAATATGCCCCAAAACCCTAATTCTGTGCTTTTTCCGTAAAACAGAACCCTTGTGCCTCCTTGAGCAGCCGCACTCTCCATTAGGGTTTGCCTTCTCGCCGCTTCCAAGTCCGCTCAAGCTGTTTCTACTCCACGTAAGTCATCCTACATCTCGTGTCGCTCAGTTCTTGGTGTCCTTTCGTGTTTTACCCAACTAAGCCTCTGTGATGATCTTACCGTGTGATATTTCCGTGTTTTTCCAGCTCCTAAGAGTGCTCCTCGTTCTGTTGAGTCTGTGTCTACCATCGAGGTCCCATATTAACCCTTTCCAGGTAAGGGAAGCTAGACCTTACCATATCTTCGGTAGAATCTGTTTGTTTTGATGACTATATGATGTTGAGCGGCCGGTGTGTGAAAATAATCGGTTGGAAATGCCTGTTGGACTGCGTGGTGTGTGTGGGTTACTGTCGCTCAAAAGAACAGTGGCGGGCACTGGTTTTCTCGCCCAAGCGAGCATGCCTCGCCTAGGCGAGACTAACAGAGGCTCGCCCAAGTTTTAATGCACGAAAGGTCGCCCAGGCGACCTGGATTAGTTTTTTAGCGAGGTATAATCTCGCTTAGGCGAGAAGGGGCTCGCCTGAGCGAGATCCTGCAGAAGGCGTTGTCCCCTTGTCGCGCTCTCGCCTAGGCGAGATGGGATCCGCCTGAGCGAGAGGGTCCCCCTCGCCTGAGCGAGCCCTGTTAGCTTGGGCGAGGTAGTGGGCAGATTTTTTATGTTTTTGTTGAGTGATTCACTGATGTGTGGTTTGTTATCTGACCCAAATGCTTTACTAGAAGGGTTGCATGATGATGGCATGATTAATATGTTAAATTTGAAACGGAAATCGCATGTTAGTTGATTTAATATGAATTGAAAAGCATGAGTTGTATGAACTGTAGATTTTACATGATATTTATGTTATGGGAAACTCTTGATTGGTGGGTGGAACAAGTTTAAAGTATGAGTAGGACATAATTCCATGACTCTTGTAGTGAGAGATCCTGGTGGCGCCTCATCGGTTGAACGTAGTTCCGTGGACCCTCTTAAGGGGAGTCCTTGGTGGTGCCTCTACAAAAGGACGTAATTCCACGGGGGGTCGTGGTGGTGCCTCAAGGCCAGGGCGTAATTCCACAAAGGCCATGTGGTGGTGCCTCCTGTAAGGGTATAATTCCGTGAAGGCCTCACGGTGATACCTCAATGCTAGGACGTAATTCCACTACCACGTGGTGGTGCCTCAGGTACATATCCGGATAGTCAAGTCTTAGGTTTGATATGGATGAGTACTTCACATGTGGTAGTCTGCTATGTATGTTTGAATGTTAATGGTATGTTGAGTGCATGATATGATGACTTCTTCGCTAGCTTACCCTTTTGCTTGCTTGTGTGTTATGTGTGGACTCTACCTTTGCGATGATCATCAACCTTGTTGATGGAAGCAGATGTGAGAACTCTTGGCAGTGGTGATGGTAATAGGGATGTTGCAGCTTGACGCACTAGACAGGTGTTGGGCCCACTGTGGGGCTCATTACCGGCAGATTCTATTATTTATGTTTTCTTGTACGAACAAGACCTAGTATTCTTAATTGTGTTATGTTCAGTATATTTCTGGTTGGGCCATGTGGGGCCCCTTTTTTCTTGTAATCCGGCTTTTTGATATGTTATATACATTTCTACCCTAAACCTCGTACTCTCTGATTATTCAAGTATGTGATGTTTTATTAATTGAAGTTATTCAGTTTTTCGGACTTACATTTATGGTATCAGAGCGGTCGTTCCTAAGGTCTGTGGACTTGGGTATCTGCTTAGTTTTCTCTGTGTTTTCTGAATGTTCTTAGCTAATCTCTGTCTTATCAAGCCTAACCAAGTGACTTCCCTGTGTGCCAGTGAACCATGGCACTATCCCGTAGGACTCCGCAATCTTCTCAGGGCGATGCACCAGAGATCGCCAGAGCGATTGAAGCAATGGTAGCTGCTATGACGCAGCAAAGTACGACGATGATGCAACAACACGAAGCATCAATGCAGCGACAAGCGGCAACACTCGAGCAGCAACAGCTGGTGATGTAGCAGATGGAGGCTGCTAGGGCGGCTGCTGAGGACGCTCACAGGCAACATATGGAGGCCCTCCGCCAACTGGAGGAGAACAGGGTGGCTGCCCCTGCTTTTGGCCCAAAGCCACGACCTACAGTCCGGGAGTGGAGTCTGGAAGACTTTCTGAAACACCACCCGGTGAAGTTTGGAGACAAGACCAGTCTGGACGCAGCAGACCAGTGGCTGAAGGACTTGGAGAGGATATTTGATGCCAAGATGTGCCCAGAGGAGAGTAGACTGGCATTCGCGGTGTATATGCTCACAAGTGAGGCTGAGCACTGGTGGGTCAGTATGAAGTCAATGATGGAGGAGAGACAGGAGCCAGTTGCTTGGGATGTCTTCAGGAGGAAGTTCCTTTCCGAGTACTTCCCTGACAGCGTCAAATACACTAAAGAGGTAGAATTCTTGCAATTAACCCATGGAAGCAAGTCTGTGGCTGAGTATGTGGAAAAGTTCAAACACCTTAGTCGTTTCTACACCATGCCACTGGACGAAGAGTGGCGATGCTGGAAGTTCGAGAACGGCCTTCGTGGAGACCTTCGTTTGATGGTGGTCCTGCTATCCATCAAGGATTTTTCCGCCTTGGTGGAGAAGGCGAGGGTCATGGAGAAGATGAAGGTAGAGGTGGAGACTCAGCACTCATCCCAACAAAGAGTGGGAGGACCATCTAGGTCCAGGCACAGGCACGAGGAAAGGAAGAAGCCCTACACTAGGCCCTATTTCCAGTCTCAGGGGTCTAGGGAGTCTTCTTCTCAGCAGAACAGGATTCAGTGCTACCAGTGTGGGGGACCGCACAAGAGGAATGTTTGCCCCCAGCTTGCAGGCTTCAAGAAGTGCAACAATTGTGGCAATGAGGGCCACTTTGGGAGGGACTGCCCCACCTTTGCTAGAGCAGTGACGCGACCGCCAGTACAGGCTCCTGCACAGAACCAGCAGAGGCTCAGAGGCAACAGGCCTCAGGCGACCGGCAGAGTGTATGCCATGACCGGAGTGGAGGCTGCAGGCTCAGGTAACCTTGTTATAAGCCATTGTTTGATAGCTGGGAAAGCTTGTTGTGTGCTATATGATTCTGGAGTGACACACTCTTTTGTGTCAAATGCATGTGTGAAACGGTTGGGTCTGCCGGTGTGCGAGCTGCAGTGTGAGCTTGCGGTGTCTACTCCGGCGTCGGGTTTGGTCAGGACGTCATCCTTGTGTGCGAGGTGTCCAGTGGGGTAGAAGGACGCAGGTAAAAAGTGAATCTAATCTGCCTACCTCTACAGGAGTTGGAGGTAATCCTAGGGATGGATTAGCTCTCTACCAATCACATTCTTATAGACTGCCGAGAAAAGAGCCTGTTATTCCCAGACTCGGAGGTGCCTAAGTTGTTATCGTCCCAAGGGGTTCTGAAGGAACTGCGTGGTGGTGCGTAGTGCTTTGTGATTTTCACACATCTAGAGGTGAAAAGGGGAAAGATGGAGTCTGCTATACCGGTGGTGCAGGAATTTGAGGATGTATTCTTGGAGAAAGTGTCAGGGTTGCCTCCCCACAGAGAGGTGGAGTTTTCTATCGATCTAGTGCTGGGGACAGGTCCGGTATCGATGGCTCCCTATCGTATGGCTCCGGCGGAGCTGGTTGAACTCAAGAAACAGATTAAGGAGCTAATGGCGAAGCAGTTTATCCGACCCAGCACTTCGCCTTGGGGGGCACCTGTACTGTTGGTGAAAAAGAAAGATGGGAGCTCGTGCCTATGCGTAGACTACAGGCAGTTGAACAAGATGACCATCAAGAACAAGTACCCCCTCCCGAGAATAGATGACTTGATGGATCAGTTGCATGGATCCTCGGTATTTTCAAAAATTGACTTGCGGTCGGGATATCACCATATTCTGGTGAAGGCGGATGATGTACAGAAGACGGCCTTCAGGTCCCGATATGAACACTACGAGTATGTGGTTATGCCTTTTGGTGTGACCAATGCTCTGACGGTGTTCATGGACTACATGAACAGAATTTTCAGACCGTTTCTAGATAAGTTTGTCGTGGTCTTCATAGACGACATCCTTATCTATTCTAGGACTCAAGAGAAGCATGTCGAGCACCTGAGGATAGTGCTTGGTATCCTGAGGGAGAAACAACTGTATGCAAAATTGTCCAAGTGTGAGTTCTGGATGGATGAGGTACAATTCTTGGGCCATGTGATATCTGCACAAGGCATTGCGGTAGACCCAGCAAAAGTCGACGCAGTGGTTAAGTGGGAAAGCCCCAAGTCAGCGACCGAAATCAGAAGCTTTGTGGGTTTAGCCGGCTACTATAAGAGATTCATAGAGGGATTCTCCAAGATAGTGGCGCCCCTGACCCAGCTCACTCGGAAAGACCGACCCTTCGCTTGGACGGATAAGTGTGAGGAAGGTTTCCAAGAGCTGAAGCGACGTTTGACGAGCGCCCCGATATTGGTTATCCCGGATGTTGGAAAACCCTTTGAGGTCTATTGTGACGCATCCCACCTTGGACTTGGTTGTATTCTGATGCAAGAGAAGAAGGCAGTGGCCTATGCGTCGAGGCAACTCAAGGTGCATGAGAGAAACTATCCCACTCATGACCTGGAGCTGGCAGCTATAGTTTTTGCCTTGAAAATTTGGAGGCACTACCTCTACGGTGCTCAATTCCGAGTATTCAGTGATCACAAGAGTCTGAAGTATCTATTTGATCAGAAGGAGTTGAACATGAGACAGAGAAGATGGATGGAGTTCTTGAAGGATTGTGATTTTGAGCTTTTGTACCATCCGGGGAAGGCGAACGTGGTAGCCGATGCTCTGAGTAGGAAGGTGGTGCACACCGCTCACCTCATGATCAAGGAGGTGGAACTGCTAGAGAAATTCAGAGACATGAAACTGCAGGTGGAGTTGGAATCAGGATTCATTAGATGTAGTAACCTGACCATATCTAGTGACTTTCTGAACTCGGTTAGGGAAAGACAGTTATTGGATGTTAGCCTGAACAGAATTAGTGAACAATTGGGGTCAGAAGAGGCAAAGGACTTTACCTTGGGTAGTGATGGCATCTTGAGATTTCAGGACAGGGTGTGCGTACCCGATGATGTTGAGGTGAAGAAGTTGATCCTAGAGGAAGGGCATAAAAGTCGTCTTAGTCTACATCCTAGCATGACTAAGATGTACCAGGACCTCAAGGAAAACTTCTGGTGGCAGGGTATGAAGAAGGATGTGGCACAGTACGTGTCTGCCTGTCTGACCTGTCAAAAGGCAAAGGTAGAGCACCAGAGGCCTGGAGGGACTATGCAGCCCTTGGAGGTACCGGTGTGGAAGTGGGACAGCATCTCGATGGACTTCGTAACCCACCTGCCACAGACTTTTAGAGGACATGACACCATCTGGGTCATAGTGGACCGACTGACCAAGAGTGCACATTTCTTGGCCATGAACCTGAGGATGTCTATGATTAAGTTAGCTCAGTTGTACATCAGAGAGGTTGTGAGGTTGCATGGGGTGCCTTCGAGCATTGTATCAGATAGAGATCCACGATTCACATCACTGTTTTGGCAAACCTTGCAGGGCGCTTTGGGAAGCAAACTCACGATGAGTTCAGCATATCGTCCGCAGACAGATGGTCAGTCTGAGAGGACGATCCAGTCACTTGAGGACTTACTGCGGACATGCGTACTGGATCATTTGGGTGCTTGGGATGAGGTGTTGCCATTGATTGAGTTCACTAACAACAACAGTTTCCATGCGAGTATCGGGATGGCACCTTATGAGGCTCTTTATGGTCGGAAGTGTAGGACTCCTTTGTGCTGGTATCAGGATGGAGAGGCGGTATTGGTTGGACCAGAGTTGTTGGAGCAGACCACCGAGAAGGTGAGACAGGTGAGGAACAAGATGCAAGTTTCACAGAGCAGGCAAAAGGCTTATGCAGACCGCAGGAGGAGGCCCTTGGAATTCGAGGCTGAAGATCACGTGTTCTTGAGGGTGACCCGAACCACAGGTGTGGGAAGGGCTCTCCGCTCAAGAAAACTTTCTCCTAAGTTCCTTGGCCTCTATCAGATCTTGAGGAGGATTGGACCAGTGGCTTATGAGATAGCCTTGCCTCCTCAGTTGGCAAATCTTCACCCGGTGTTTCACGTGTCGTAGTTGAGGAAGTATGTGTTTGATCCGGCCCATGTGTTGGAAGCTGAGGATATACAGATTAGGGAGGACCTCACTGTGGAAGTGTCATCCATTGCTCTAGAGGATAGCAAGGTGGAAGAACGCAGAGGAAAAACAGTCACACTGGTTAAGGTCATATGGGATCGGAGAACAGGTGACTCTACATGGGAGTTAGAGGAGGACATGAGGAAATCACACCCGCATCTCTTCACTTGGTAAGTTTTCATTTTCGAGGTCGAAAATTTTCTTATTGGGGAGAATGTAAGACCCGCTTTTCTCTTGTGCCTTTTCTTTAAAGGGCTGCCCCATCTTGTGGGCCTAAGGACAGGCCCAAAGGGGAGGATCAGACCTAATATGCCCTAAAACCCTAATTCTGTGCTTTTTCCGTAAAACAGAACCCTTGTGCCTCCTTGAGCAACCGCACTCTCCGCTCAAGCTGTTTCTACTCCATGTAAGTCATCCTACATCTCGTGCATCTCAATTCTTGGTGTCCTTTCGTGTTTTACCCAACTAAGCCTCTGTGATGATCTTACCGTGTGTTATTTTCGTGTTTTTCCAGCTCCTAAGAGTGCTCCTCGTTCTGTTGAGTCTGTGTCTACCATCGAGGTCCCGTATTAACCCTTTCTAGGTAAGGGAAGCTAGACCTTACCATATCTTCGGTAGAATCTGTTTGTTTTGATGACTATATGATGTTGAGCGGCCGGTGTGTGAAAATAATCGGTTGGAAATGCCTGTTGGACTGCGTGGGTGTGTGTGGGTTACTGTCGCTCGAAAGAACAGTGGCGGGCACTGGTTTTCTCGCCCAAGCGAGCATGCCTCACCTAGGCAAGACTGACAGAGGCTCGCCCAAGTTTTCCTGCACGAAAGGTCACCCAGGCGACCTGGATTAGTTTTTGAGCGAGGTACAATCTCGCTTAGGCGAGAAGGGGCTCGCCTGAGCGAGATCCCGCAGAAGGTGTTGTCCCTTTGTCGCGCTCTCGCCTAGGTGAGATGGGATCCGCCTAAGCGAGAGGGTCCCCCTCGCCTGAGCGAGCCCTATTAGCTTGGGCGAGGTAATGGGCAGATTTTTGATGTTTTTGTTGAGTGATTCACTGATCTGTGGTTTGTTATCTGACCCAAATGCTTTACTAGAAGGGTTGCATGACGATGGCATGATTAATATGTTACATTTGAAACGGAAATCGCATGTTAGTTGATTTAATATGAATTGAAAAGCATGAGTTGTATGAACTGTAGATTTTACATGACATTTATGTTATGGGAAACTCTTGATTGGTGGGTGGAACATGTTTAAAGTATGAGTAGGGCATAATTCCATGACTCTTGTAGTGAGAGATCCTGGTGGCGCCTCATCGGTTGGACATAATTCCATTGACCCTCTTAAGGGGAGTCCTTGGTGGTGCCTCGACAAAAGGACGTAATTCCATGGGGGGTCGTGGTGGTGCCTCAGGGCCAGGGCGTAATTCCACAAAGGCCACGTGGTGGTGCCTCCTGTAAGGGTATAATTCCGTGAAGGCCTCACGGTGATGCCTCAATGCTAGGACGTAATTCCACTGCCACGTGGTGGTGCCTCAGGTACATATCCGGATAGTCAAGTCTTAGGTTTGATATGGATGAGTACTTCACATGTGGGAGTCTGCTATGTATGTTTGAATGTTAATGGTATGTTGAGTGCATGATATGATGACTTTTTCGCTAGCTTACCCTTTTGCTTGCTTGTGTGTTATGTGTGGACTCTACCTTTGCGATGATCATCAACCTTGTTGATAGGAGCAAATGTGAGAACTCTTGGCAGTGGTGATGGTAATAGGGATGCTGCAGCTTGACGCACTAGACAGGTGTTGGGCCCACTATGGGGCTCATTACCGGCAGATTCTATTATTTATGTTTTCTTGTACGAACAAGACCTAGTATTCTTAATTGTGTTATGTTCAGTATATTTCTGGTTGGGCCGTGTGGGGCCCCTTTTTCTTGTAATCCGGCTTTTTGACATGTTGTATACATTTCTACCCTAAACCACGTACTCTCTAATTATTCAAGTATGTGATGTTTTATTAATTGAAGTTATTTAGTTTTTGGGACGTTACAATTTACCCCAACAAAATGTTCTTTAATGTCCCTTATTCATTATTTTAGCACATAGCTTCTAACCCCTTACAAATGTATTAACTAACATCTATCGTATCATCTAATCGATATTTTTTCTATCTCTAGATTTGTATTAGACCTATCTGTCCAATCGACATTTTTCCTATCCCAAGATCGGTATTGGGCCTGTCGAACCAAATAAAAGTTTTCCTACCTCTAGATTTGTATTGAGCCTATAGATTTGATCGACATTTTTCCTATCTCTAGATCGATATTAGGCTTACCAACCTAGTTAACAATCAAGTAGTCATTTTACCAATCATACCCTTCGACATTAGGCTTATTGACTCATTCAGCATTGGATCTATTATCGCATAACGTAAGGCTAAAAGTTCTTTAAACCAAATCTCACTATTGACACGATCGACAATATAGACTTACTGACTCAATCGACATTGGACCTATCACCACACTGCCATAGAATCCAAAAGAAAAAAAAAATTGAAAGGAAAATCAGTTTAATTCTCAAATTATTTTGCTCTTATTCTAAATTTTATATCACAAAACATTGCAATTAAAGTAGCACCAACATTCTTAAGTGTTGTTGACATCATTTCAATCAAAATGATCAAACTTAACATGAATTGTTGGGAGAGTAACTGTGTATTAACATAATTATTATGCAAAGCAAGACAATTAAAAAAAAAAGTATGAGAGTGGGACCGAATTAGAGAGAAGGCTTTTATTGTATGAATAATGAATTGATAGGCGCCTGATCCGTCACTTTCCTGTATGGTGATTTTATAGTAGATCTGTGCATGAAATGGACCAACCATGAGTAATATTGTCTTATACTATTTGGAATCCTTCTATTTTTAATGATTTTATCTTCGCATTGGTATTCACTACTCTGTCTCTATCTCATAAACAATTAAATATATACCACTGAAAGACTCGTTATTGGTTTGTGCCTTGCTTTTGTTTGATACCTCTTTAGTCTTTATCGTTTCCCATGTGCACCTTCCTTTCATCTCAAACTAAGCTATGCACTGAAAACCCGCATGTTTTGGGCGTTTCGCTATACTAGTCTTTTCATTTACACGCTCCTGTCACCTCATATTCATCAAATTGATAAAACTTTGAAACTCAACATCATTCATTTTTTTCACCTTGTTTCACCATATATATTTTCCCTTCGTTCTATGCCTAAACAAACCGATGGCTCTTTTCAAAAAATATATAACGAAGACATAAACTTAACTCATGGATAAGAAATTAATTACACTTCTAACCTAAAATCTTTAAATAAATATGGTGTTCAAACATTTTAGCTTTTAATCACACAGTATCAAAATTGAATTTTAAACTCTTACTTCTTCCGTATAATAATAATAGTAATATATATACATATGGTGGTATTCGTGTATCAAAAGCTTCTTTCCATCTGCCTTATTTTCCTTCACTTCTTCCAAACCTTTTTCTGTTTTCAAACAAATTAATATGCCAAACACGAGAAATCTGAGGCACCTCAACCTCAACATGTGCTGCTCAAACTCAGCTACTCCTGACTCAGAAACTCCACCATTGAGCCCCATTACTACTTCCTCACATCACAACATTCACTCTGCATCTCCTTCTTCCATTATGATAAAGAACTTCAACTCTATCTATGACCCTACCTTAACCTCTAACAACTCTTTCACCTCCACTTTCTTCTCCACCACCACCTTCTTCGAACCAGAACCCGAACCTCAACCCGCCGACTTCGCCACCGCTTGTGCCTCCCAGAGGTTCTTCTTCTCCTCTCCCGGCCACTCAAACTCCCTCCTTCAATACACCAACAAAGCCACCCAACACCACTCGCCGTCGCTGAGAGAAGATGGCGCTGATGTTGAGAAGACGAAGATGAATAAGAAGGTGCCGTTCAAGGGGAGCGTGGCGGTGGCCACGTACTCGCCGGACCCTTACGTGGATTTCCGGCGGTCGATGCAGGAGATGGTGGAGGCGCGTCCGGAGCTGATGGACGTGAAGTCGAACTGGAATGTGTTGCACGAGCTTCTTCTCTGCTATCTTGCGCTCAACCCAAAGAACACCCACAAGTTCATTCTTGGTGCTTTTGCTGATCTCCTCGTTAGCCTCATGTCTTTCTAGTGCTGGATCTTCAATTTTTCCTTGTAAATTCAAATAATGAAACATGTAATGCTCTTTCCAGATACTCATTGTTTCATTAATTTATTATCACCTTCTTCTGCATTTCTCTCACTCTGGTTTTTCTCTTTCTCTTCATTTCGGTTTGTGTTATGTTACCAATAACTAGTGATAGAATCAGTGTATATAATATAAAAACTTTCAGCCATATGTTATGCTCAATGTGATCATAATCCTTTTCAATTTTCTAAACATGATTGTGTATAAATCGGAAAAACACTTCACATCGTGTAAAACTGTGACATCCTCGGTTTCTTTTCTGACGGTGTGGAACCTCTAGTCAAACTTGGTCCCCTCAGGAAAGCATTAATCTTTATCCATCAACCTTTCTGTTATCTTTTTTTTTTTATGTTTTTTGTAAAATATAATATAGTACTGGCATTTGTTTTATTTTGGAATGAGAAATTTTGAAGGTACTGAGAATAACTATAAACATCCATGTCCATCTCATTTTGGGTGAATTTGGACGCTGGAAAAATATAGAGAAAAAGAAAAAAGGATATAAAGTGAAAATGAGGTGTATGCTAATTTATAATCTGCCCTTAATTTCATTATTGGGAACTTTAATTCGTATTTCCAAGCCTTTTCCCCTGTGACCATCTATCTTATTAAATTTGCCCTTTGGAAAGTGGGAAATAATTTTTTTGGTAGTGAATATCGAAAGTCTTTGATGCCTCCATAATTTATATTAGGAGTACGTGCCAAGCAACATTAAAGAAACATGAACTCCTTGATTTATGTGGTCTTGTAACATGCCGCATTGTTAAAGTTTCATATTGTACTTGGGAAATCAAACTGAATTAATGCCGCAGGACCAGTTGAAGAAGTTGCTGAAGACAACATTAGTCAAGAACTTTGGCATAAACAACTAGAAAATGGAACACACAAAACAATTATATTTCATATGTTCGTGCTGCATTTGTATCTTAGTCATCCAAAGGAAAGAAGAAGCACTAGTCTCAGCCCTGCAGTAGCAGAGGAACAAAGCACTGGTCCATGATGGTGTTTTGCTGATTCATTGAAACTTTCAGTGAATGCTCTATTAACCTTTAGTTTATGTCAGCTAAGATTAACCAAGATGCAGAACTCAGAAGGTTTTGTGCATGCCTGTGAAGTTTTCTGTTTACTCCTTTGTGACACATAATTTACCTCATCACAGACTTTGTAATAACGAAATTTACTTGTCAAAGTTGGGTGCTATTGCTATATAGCATGTGCACACGCGCGTGTAACATGGACTAGTTAATTATAATAAGCCAAAATAAAGTATTGGGTTACCGTAATATGCATACACTAATTAGTTTTGTTGACTTGTTGCAGTGAAAATTGTGAGAAATCCGTGCCAGTAAACAAATGGAAGTGGTTACTAAATTGTTGTTTGATTGCAGAGAATGGATGCATGAAGACAAAGAGTGACTCAGAAATGGCCAAATGCAAGTCAGTAAAATATGACGAACAGAATCGAGGAATCCAATTCATGGCCTCTTTTGTTTTTATAATGAGATGAGTGGGATAAGCCACGCTCAAGATTCACTCACTGAATATTGTTTTTGGTGTTATTCTTTTCCTTTTAATATTAAGATACAGTTCATGATCTGAACTCAGTGCTCAGAAATCACTATCTTCTTGTGAAACCTATGTCAGAGAATAAGAAAATAAAAGTAATAATTAATTTTTTGGCTTGGAGATTGAGACCAACTATATTTAACAAGTGTTTGATTTTTGGTATATAATTTTCGTATTAAATGTATCACTACATATTTGATTAATTTGGATTGAACTCAGATCGCTTGTGTTGTGAAAGCAACCTCTTTTAATTTACTGATAAAACACCATTTTACTTTTATTCTATTTTTTTTGGAAGTAACAAATCACATTCGGGATGTGAAAAATTATAACTATTCCTTTTTCTTAAAACAACGAAAATCACAATTAGACGTGAAACCAAATTAACTGAAAATTACCATTTATCAAATCTCCCTTATGATGGTCTCTGTTTACTAATAAAAATAACTATTAATGTTTTATGACATTAGATCATTGTGTATAATTGAACTGTGACACTGTAGCGGTATAAACTATCGTATGATTATGGATTTCTATCTCAAATAAGATTAATAACTTTTGAAATATATATATATATATATATATATATATATATATATATATATATATATATGTATATATATTTTTTTTACTGAACGAGATTCGAAATAAATTTCTAATCCTTAAGTAATTGAAACAAATTTTCATCACTAGAAAAGTGTACATAAAATAAAATATCTTAATTAGCAATTCATAAACACTCAATTCCATCAAACACAAATATACAAGGTTAGACTATAAATGAATCTATACATAAATATTATTTAATCGATGGAAAATCAACTATCGTCATATTTAGCATATTCTATCATGTATTAACATTTTATTCAAATCAAAACTTAGATTTACAAGTGCAGCTCAAGATAATTATGATAATTAGTTCTAAATCATATAGAAAGACGGTTAGATATTTAAATCGTCCCATGAGACCATTTGTTGAAAGTGTATATATATTTATCAACGGTTATTTAATAGTTGTGTGATAAGTCTAGTGTAAATTTTTATTAGTTTAACTATCTTAGACATTTCTTATTATTATTATTATTATATATATATATATATATATATATATATATATATATTTTTTTGTGTTTTAACAATGTACAATAATTGTATTAAACTATTTGTGTATAGAACCTTCCATGATCAATAAAAGTGTTTTCTTTTAATATTATTCTTTGTGTTTTCTTATTTTGATATTGTTGAAAATCTAACAATAATGGATTAGGGATTGAACGTTTTATATATCTTTTTTTTCTAATCTAACAATTCAAACTACATATCTACACATCTCATAGAGTGCGAAAACGTTTTACTCATCTTTTCACCACCTAATATCTTAATTTATTTGACTTAAACTAACAATGAATTAAGGGGTCTATGCTTTAACATAGATGCCTTTACTTAATATTATTTAAATGATGAAATATCAACTATCGTTATTAAGTATATTCTATAGTATATTAACATCTTATTCAAACCAAAACTTAGATTTATAAGCGCAACTTAGTATAATTATGATTATTAGCTCTAAATCATGTAAAAGAGCGGTTAGATAGTTAAATTATCCGATGAGACCATTTGTTGAAGTGTATATATCTTCCAAAGGTTATTTAATAGTTGTGTGATAGATAGTTTAGTGTAAACTTTTATTACTTTAACTATCTTAACCATTTCCTATTATTATCTTAGTCTAGGTTCTATATATGTAGACCCTTATGGGGGGTTTGACAATACACTATAGTTGTATTAGACTATTTGTTTATAGAACCTTCAATGATCAATAAAAGTGTTTTTTTTTTTAATATTGTTCTTTGTGTTTTCTTATTTTGATAATGTTGAGAATCTAACAATAATGGATTAGGGTAAGTTCATTAAAATTCAAATTGTATATTTACACATTTCATAGTGTGTAAAAACTTTTTACTTAGACTAACAATGAATTAAAGGGATTTATGTTTTAATATAAGTGTCTTCACTTAATACACAACTCAAACAATGCTTCACATATCATTTAAAATTTGTGATCCCAAATTTATATAATTTTATCATTCTCAATAATAATTTTCATACAACATAACTCATTTAAACAAAATAACAAATTAATATTCTCGTCACATTTATACTAAACATTCACATTCAATCATAAAGAGATAATTAGAAAAAAAATAACTCGAGCAAAAATTGTCCAATTTGAGCGAAAATATGGTTGATAGCAAAGATTAAGTTGTAGTTCTATTTTCACTCAACATAGGGTTGAAAACAATGGTTAAGTTTAAACTCTATTTTCTTTTAGCATGAAATCCTTCATTTGGATGAAAATATTATAAAATGAACTTTATGTAACGGAACCAAATTTGTTTTTGAAGTTTTTTTCCAAAACTAGTTTAATAAATACATCTTCCAAACAAATTCAAAATAATTAGTACAATCATAATTTGTTCAAATATCATTCTTTACTCAACTCAATGTTGACAAAAGAAGAAAGCCTAGTGATTTTGAATTATGATCAAGCAATTAATGATGATCAAGCAAGAATGAAGACAAAATGTTTAAAGTTGTCTTGTAAAATAAATTAAGTGTATTGTAGAATAGTTTTACTTAGCTTAGAATCAGCAGCATAACCTTCGTCTCTCTAAGATCTCTCATTTTTTAAAAAACTACAATGATAATCTATTATCACTAATGATAATCGACTATTTGTACAAAACTTTTATTTTTCGAAATCCTACTGGAATAATCGATTATCTCCTAGAATAACGATTATCCTGTTCAAAATTTGTTTTCAGAAAAACCTACTGGAATAATCGATTATCCTTGGCAGTTGGAACATGACGTTTCAGTTTTTAACCTAATTTTCGAAAACACTATTTAAGGATCTGCAGTTCAACTTCGAGGATACCTTTTTGAGAAACTAGAGTGCTAGTGTTGTGACTGCAAAGAGAGTTCTCTGAGTGTTCTCAAAAGAGCTTTGAAAAACCTAGTGTGGGTAGAGCGATAACTTTTCCTAAGAAGGCTTCTAGGAGATTGAGTGTTGTTGTTGTTGCTAGGAAAGCTAGGTCAAGTTCTATGTGTGATTCAGACAAAGGTTGTTCATCTCTTATGGCTTCAAAAGAGGTGTTTTCTTTTTCCTATTATCTTGTTATTTGATTGTAATCTGATATTTGTTAATGATTAAGTTAATCTCTTTATTTGAAGAGATTAAAACCTAGACGTAGGATCTTTTGATCTGAACTAGTATAAATATATGTGTCAATTCTTCTTCTCTATCTCTTTATTTTATCCATTATTACATTTAAAGGAATTGATATTTAAATTAATCGGTAAACTTTTCAAAAAAAAATTTAAAGTATTAATTTTAACATTGAAAACCAAGTCACCCCCTCTTGGTTTTTGTCCAAACGTAAACATTTCGCTGCGCGATAACAACACTCAATTCAACCTTGATCATTCATACACAACAAATATTTTCATATACATCAAACTCATAAACTAATACATGGAAATAGAAAACTATAGGAACTAATTCTAACGTCTAAATCATATTCAAAACTCAATTTAAGAAACTCTACAATATAACATGCATAACATAGCCACTACAATGTCAACTTCTCAACTAAAGTATGAAATTTAAACAAACATTTCTCTATTAACAAAAAAAAAAAAAACTCAATAACATTTC
>Ga0214545_1003357_pt1 | contig 30660 bp, 10 predicted proteins | sample CNSS4metaG_FD_160064 | JGI IMG/M metagenome (GOLD analysis project Ga0214545, IMG submission 160064) | Root nodule microbial communities from cowpea collected in UCLA plant growth center, Los Angeles, California, USA - CNSS4 | ecosystem: Host-associated > Plants > Roots > Nodule | place: USA...
GCTGTTTTATCGTATCCCGTCAATTTAGGGAGTGTTTTGTCAGAATGGGTCCTGATCGGTTTTTCTGGTACCACCGGCGACTTGGTTGAAACTCACGACATTCTTTCCTGGTCTTTCAATTCCTTCTTGTAGAACGGTCCTGTTGGTGGGAGAAGATAATAAAGGGCTTGCCTAGACAATGATCACGCTCTTTTATGGTTTCATGGGTGTTGTTACTCCTTACTGTTGTCGTGTTTCTGTTTCCGAATTCCCCAATAAAAATTGGTTTAAAATTTTCAATTTATGATTAATATTTCTCATATCAATACTTCCCTCCATTTTTAACTAAAATGTCTTGTGGTATTGCCTTTATTTTATTTTTTTGCTCATGAGTTATCAAGACATGAATAATATTCTCATGCTCATTGATGGCACATTGTTTAGGAAACAGGCTAAATAGAATTTAAATATTCATTCCATCTTATGAGACATTAATCTTTTGATTTTAAGTTCATCAAATGACATTCTTAGAGTCAATCATCCATCATCTTAAAGTAAAAAAAAAATATTTAAACTATCTTTCCTCTCAATTCTTAATAATATGTGCAACTTCCATAACAATGATAAATTATATAACGAAATACAACCTTATTTCCAAATAATTTATTAAAAATGTAAACAGAATTAAAAGTTTCACAAAGATAAATAATATGTAAATAGAAAGATTTACAAATTTATTATTTTAAAAATTTAGGTTCAATATAATATATTAATTTCTTATATGGTTTTATTTATAACTTATTGACATCAAGTTTTGATAATTTTTACACATGTTTCATGATAGTCTTTTCATCATATCTATCAAAATAACGTATTGTTGTTCAATATATCATATTATTTCTTGAGCAACAATTATTTTTGTTTAAAGAACTTTAATGTCATCTTTATTTATAACCAAAATATGAATGAAATATTTTAAACTGAGACTAATCAAATTAATATGTGACAAGGAAAAAATTTGACTTACTGAATTTTCGAGCAAGTTTTTTTACATGTCTCAACAAAGAAATTGAAAACAAGAATGAAAGGTTACAACTGAGTAGGCAATAATTGTTCATTTATTTTTTTCATTTTCCTTACAAACTTGTGTCTAGCTAAACTCCTAATATAGTAGCATATAAATAGAAAATAAAATAAAGTTTTGGAAAGATAGGTAGGTCGGTAAAACTAGTTTTCTTATGATGTACATAAATTCCATTCTAAAGGAAGCTACTCAGAAGGAAATGAGTGTTTGGAATGATGATCAATGGATATGGAACCTTTTATGAAGAAAATAATGGTTTGAATGGGAAAAACCTATATGGTCATTACCTTGATGCATAATGTACAAAGGAATATATGTAAAGAGAGGGAGGATGAGTGGTTTTGGAAGGGAGAAGATAAAGTGTATAGTGTGAAGTCAACGTATAATATTATTCAAGATGGAGATATAAGTCAAGAGAATGCAGTGTTTGGTCTTTTTTGGAAAGTCAAAGCCTTGTCTACAGCCCAATTATTTGCATGGCAAGTTATAATGAATAAAGTGACAGAATATGATAATTTACAGAAAAGAAGTGTGCATTTGAGTAACGATACTTGTGTCATGTGTGGAATTAATGTAGAATTTGTTAGCCATTTATTCTTTGAGTGTAAGGTAGATACACACGTTTGGAGATGTATGACTTATAGGTGGAACTATCATTTGTACATTATAATATAGCAATTTCACACTTCATTAGTTTGAACTCCAAGGTACGAATCAAAATTACAACAAATTGTGGTCATGTGTGGGTGGTCATTACATGGTGCATTTGGAATCATATTCCAACAATATCATTTTTAGAAAGGATTGATGCTGACGAAACGTTCACTCTAACCCAACTTAAATCATGGTTTTGGACAGTATAAATCCTAAATAATTTTTTCATACTTTAATTGATGTTTATGTCTAAGCATGTGTTTGCAACTTTTGTGCCTTTAGCACATAGTAGACTCTTCTATTCAAGTTGTTGAAGGACTCTTTTATTATCCTCTATATTAGTAGATTGATATATTATCTTATTGGCTGGGGACATGAATGCAATGTTCTATGTTTACAATAGGTTCAAAATGAAATTCTATTTATATACAGTGTTTGTGTTGCTTAAATATTTTTTGGTTTTTGCATTATAAGAGCCTACCAGGATAGCAACAATAGTTTTGTTAAGATGATTTGATGTATTTTCTGATTTGAAATCTATGGTGGTGGGTGCTCTTTTACTTATGATTCTATGCAAAATCCAATCTGACAACAAAGGTGGTAGATCAAGTCTATGTCCAAAGACTTCTTTTCTGGTTTTGCTATATTCTAGTAACTTGTAATTTGTAATTTGGCAATACCACAAGATATTTTAGTTAAAAATGGAGGGAAATATTGATATGAGAAGCTTCCATGCAAACAAATATTAATCATAAATTGAAATTTTAAACCAATTTTTATTGGGGAATTCGGAAACAGAAACATGACAACAGTAAAGAGTAACAACACCCATCAAACCATAAAAGAGCGTGATCATTGTCTAGGCAAGCCCTTTATTATCTTCTCCCACCAACAGGACTGTTCTACAAGAAGGAATGGAAAGACCAGGAAAGAATGTCGTGAGTTTCAACCAAGTCGCCGGTGGTACCAGAAAAACCGATCAGGACCCATTCTGACAAAACACTCCCTAAATTGACGGGATACGATAAAACAGCGGTGTTCGGACTCGTAGAACTATCCGGATAAGCCACCGAGACACTCAATATTTTGGCGGAGGATTGATAGCTTATGCGAGCCTTTCCTATTGATCCTTGTTGAATATCAAGTGGCCACGGCGCAGTTGCCACGGACCTAATGGAATTGATGTCAATTCCTATGTGAGGAGAATCGGACTGTGGGAAGTTAGGGTCCCATTCATTTGCGAAGCTATCAAACTCAACAGCAACCACTTGGTTTAGGGAAGTGTTGAATGCTGTTTCCTGGTTGAAAAGTCCGAGGAAGCCGCCAGTGGAGTTGTCTGGGAACTCAAAATCGACTGATGCAAGAAAGAAGGTGAAGCCATCGCCGTGCAATGATGCACCATGTGTGTTGACAACGAAGGAGAACTCGGTGTCGAAGTCTGCGAGTTTTCCAGTTTTTGCGTCAGAGAGATGAAGTGGTCCGAAGTATGCTGCGAGGCCAACGCTTTGTTGAGTTGGATTGCCACTTGTGTCCTTGTTGGTGAGTTGTAACACTCCATCTACTGTCTTGGCATCATCACCTACTAGTATGCTTCTGAGACCTGTCTCAAAACTGGGTAGGTTGAAAGAAAAAGAGTCTGATTTGGCTGTGGTGATTAGCGAGAGGCAAAACACTAAGAGCATAAGGGAAACAGTGAAAGGGTTTTGAGTTGAAGGGTTGGCCATTGTAGTGTTTGTTGTTCTTAATGATTTGTGAGGATGCTCAGAACGAGGCATGAATGTCGCTACTTATACTCCTGGGTTTTGCATTGTCTTCAGAAAAATAACTAAAAAATATTCATTATATTAATTTGGACTGTGTAACCAAACTACATAGTTTTGCCGTCGTCAAACCTAGGCGAAAAGAGCGAGGAAGCTTTCCTATGAAAATTCAAATATCGATTGGTTAAGTAGGCCGAGATATCTCTGTCCTTCACTTGGAGAGATTTTATGTGTTTCCATTAATAATTAATTCATTATTTATGCCGTTTTTCTTTTCTTTATATTATTAATAAAGCGGGACATTTTCAATTGTAAAGATCCAGCACCGTTAACTTTTCATTATCCGGCCAAGCAAACCACTTATGCATGTCTTGTTATTATCGACTAATAAAATTAAGAAAGTATTATTCATTTGTTCTTGATCTTTTACCTTTTTTGTTATTATACTGAAATATAGTTTCTTCTAATTGTTGTACAAGTTTTTTCTTTCGCTTCCTATCATTGAAAACAGTTTAACTCCGTTAAGGGATTCATTATGTGATGGTAATACTGGCATACCCTGTTTGTTCCATGTTGGTACTTATTCTTACTAGCATTACTTTTACACATTTTTTAGCCTATACAGTTATACAAATTTTACCTTTTTAAGTCCAATATTAAAACCATTATTTTCAATATATGTGCTGAAATTTTTGTCCGCACATACTCTTTTATTTCGCTGAATTGCAGATTCCATGAAAAAAAAATAGTCCACTCTGAGTTTTGCACTGTAGTTCTAGTTTTTTGAAGACCAAATTCAAGTTTATTTTCATCTTTTTTTGAGGAAAGATTACTTCACGCTACTCGTTTGGGTGGAGAAATTGAATCACTTTTCAATGGTTGATAATTTGTCTGACACTAGTATTAGTTTTTATTTTTATTGAGTTATACAAAAAGAATTATTAACAAATGAAACTAAAGGTCTGATGGTGTCTTTTTTTTGTAACTTGTTTATGGTCTTCAGATTGTAATACTTTCACTATGCTGTAAAATAATTGATTGAAAGACAGTTTTATTGGATTATCATTCATATAGAGTTACGATACAGGTTTTCTTGTATTTGAGGATCTATTTGGAATCAAATTTGTAAAAATGGGTCTGTTCAATTTTTTTTTTTTTGTCAATTAAGATCAAGTTGTTAGGATAAAAGACGACATTACAGGTGAAGTCGTTCTTCATGCAGTTGATTTCTATTTTTGTACGTAGGAAAGTGAAATCAGCTGCAATGGTGACGACTTCTCATTGAAAACCGACATGGATCATAACTAGGGGTGGCAATTAGGATCTGACCCGACAGCCGGCCCGTAGGCCTGCACAAAATACGCGGGGTGGGCCTAGAAGTTGAACTCGCAAGCCCGTCACAGTTCGGCCCGCAGTCCGCAAACTCGCATAAAACAATTTTTTGCACTTGTGTATATTAGTTATTTTTTTTATGGATTCTTGTATTAACGTTCCAAATTCTTATATAATTGAAAAAGACGAGTATTATGTATTTTTTAATGTGCTAAAATTTAAAGAATAAATTGTGTATGTCATAGTATGAATATGAATATGATGAAAATGTTGAATTATCAATTTATCATCCAACTCCCCAAAGTCTTTACTTAATATTGTGAACTTCTTAAAGTTTTCAAATTTTTAAACATTGAAAGTTTTATCATAAAAATTAAAAAAATAAAAATAACCAGGCCAGCGGACCAAGTGATGTGCGGGGCAGACCAGTGATTGTAGCCTGCATAAATTATGCGGGCGGGGCAGGCCAGCTCGCGATGTACGGACCTTATGCGGGCCGGGCCTAAACAGGCCGGGACGGTCCGCATTGCCATCCCTAAGCATGACTTCAATATACCATTTAATGGAAACCGACTATAGTGGTGACGACTTAATATTGGAAACTGTATGCTTGAATACCGACTTTGCTTTGTCCAAAAATGTTGATAGAGGCACGCGTTGCTGCAATCTGTATTGCACAATTCACGCACACAGAAACTGTCGTGTGTAGGGACGACTTTGCTTTAAAAAAAAAAAAGAAACCGACTGGGTAAAGGACGACTTCACCTGTAATATCGTCCTCTATCCTGACGACTTAACCAAATTAAAACAGAAATTCAACGGATCCTGTCTTACAAATTTATGATCAAATGGACTCTGAAATAAAAAAAAATAATAATAAAAGCCTTCAAACTTATGAGATTGAGATTTGTGGAATATAGGTTGCACTACGAGTTTAAAATTTTTATAGTTTCCAACACTAAAATCTTCAAAAAATTAGGATTGAAAAGGAGATCTCAACTTTGCCTAACAATCTCAGGCCCAACTTCCCGTTAATAATTATGTTGGAAAAATTCATCTTGAAATAAAAATTTCATTTTCATCAACATACTCAATTTTCACAAAATTTTTGTTTTATCATCATCTCAATCTTATAAGAGGTATATTCATATTCGTTATTACTCCCTTATTTTTCAAATATTAATTAAATAATCTATATAAAAAATTACATAAAAAAACATTTTATTATTAAAAGGACACGCGTTTTCTTTTCTTAAATATCAAACATAACAAATAATAATTGAACAATCTCAAAACAAAATACAAAGGGTTTGGATACTTGAATTGAGTGTCACACATATTTTTCAAATATTAGAAAGGAGTATATTAAACATCTTACACATTTTTCAAATATTAGAAAGAAGCATCTTAAAAATCTTAATAAACCCTTTGAATATTGAACAACGTACAGAAAGAAAACAAAAATTATTTTTCAAATGGAAATAAATTAGATAAAAGAAAAATGATCTTTTAAAGTTACTTAAAAAAAACTAGACGTGTTGTAATAATTTAAATAAAAAACAAGTATGAAAATCGAAATACGTGTTGAAATGAGGACAGAAATAGATATGTTCATGTGCTCTCTTGATCTCACACCTAATTTTGAAAAATCAGATATATATTACTCATATTCCAAAACTCTTACTAATTAATATAGAATTTTTTCATCAAAATCATAACATCATTACAAATTCGAATTGATCAAGATGAGTTTATTCTTGTTTCCAATAGAATGACTTAGTTAATAAGCCAAATAAACCAATTGATTGAAAACACAATGAATACTTTGTAATCAATAGTTCCCTTAACCTAATTAGGGAAACAGGAAACAGTAACAAAATCAAACCATAAGCATGGAACATTCTGTTGTGGATCATCTCCCACCTTTTCTGCCCTATATGAAGGAGTTGAAGGAGTTGAAAGACCATGAAAGAATGTCATGCGTTTCAACCAAGTCACCTGTGGTACCAGTGAAACTATCAAACTCATTCATTTGCGAAACTATCAAACTCAACAGCCACAACTTGGTTAAGCGAGGTATTGAAGGCTGTTTCATGGTTGAAGATTCCAAGGAATCCACCACTGGAGTTGTCTGGGAACTCAAAGTCGAGTGATGCAAGATAGAAGGTGAACCCATCGCCATGGAGTGGTGCACCCTTTGTGTTCACAACGAAGGAGAACTCGGTGATGAAGTCTGCGACTCTACCAGTTTTTGTGTCGGAGAGATGAAGTGCTCCATAGTATGCTGAGAGGCCAACACTCTCTTGTGTTGATGGTCAAACATAGGCGAAATATACGAGGAAAGATTTCCTGTGTTGAAAAAACAACCTAGTTGAACAAGTTCGGAATATGTTTGTCAAGATGTTTTTGGACATTACTTTTGTCCTTGAACTGAGAGATTTGGTTTGTTTCATGTGATTTATGCCATTTTTGTAGATATTAATAAGCCAGATTATTTCCAATTAATGAATAAATGTATGTCTCATTTATGGAAAGCATTGATTGGTTTTGTCACTGTGCAAGTGGATAATGAATTGGTCCCTAATTTTAGTTAAACTCAGTTTCAATTATTCCAAGAAAAATCTGGCCGGCAATGGCAGTTCTGGGCCGGATCAAGTTGCTGAGTGCTCAGCAGCAACAGCTTATGCCTCATATCAATGGAATAATTTTCTTTTTATATTAATGTTAGTGTGTTACCAATAGAAAGTATTCCTTGATTTTATTTTTCCAGTATAAATTTTCTTCATATAATTACATTTTCTAATTTTTATAAGAGCTTAACTCATCGTGATGATATTTTCTAATTACATTTTTTTCATAATGATAACTATTTTTACTGGTAATAAAAATCAAATAAATAGAAAAACATATCAGATTATTTTAAGAGATCTCATATAAAATTGAGTTTACAATATATACAAATATAAATCTTACTTTATAAATTGGTTTTTGTAAAGTTTAGTTAGATTTTAAAGATTAAATTTTACACGTTATCAGATTATTGGATTCAACATTCAAAGATATATTTACATCGATGTGAGAGTATATGTTACAATTTTCATATCGACTAGAAATAAAACATATTTACAGTATATTTTTAAGAAGGAGAATGATAATCAATGTCCTTAGAACACTTGTTAAGGTATAATTAATGATATTTGATTTAATCATTTTTACATTAAAAACTGAAATAATTAATTTCATTAATTAAAATAATATAAATTTATATAATAGATTTTATAAAGACAAAAATATCTTTTAGAATTTCTAAACAATATCTCTGATACAAAATAAACACTTTGAAATTTATAATGCATTTACTAAGATGCAAGAAAAAATATCTCTGCGACGAGTCTTCTCGTAGATGCTTGAATGTTTCAAAGATATCGTCTTTAATTTATGAAGAAAAAAAAATCTCTTTAAAATTTATAGTCTTTTCAAATTCTTCTCTGATAAAAATATTGTACTTTCAAGTGAAAAAAATATTCATTTTTTTATAATATCTTTTATCACTATTTCAAATTAAATTTCTTTTATTACGTTTAATTATATTTTAATTTTTAACAATATTAAAATATAATTATTTAATTATTTTTTAACTTTTATAGGTATGTATTAAATAAATTATTAATTAGAGATGTATATCACTTATGTGATTTATGTTTTTTAAATAAAGTAAATTGCATTTAAGAAGATTAGATCAAGATTTATTTAATATTACACTTAATTACATATTTCTATAAAATTCAAGATATATTAATGATCTTTAATTAGTATCTTAAAACACTAGTTATCAGAATCCTTTTAGGAATTATTTTAATTCTTTTATATATAAATCATTTTTAATTGGGAATAACAAATTTAATTAATAAAGACAATTGATTTTTCTCGACCCATCTACGAAAGAAAAAGAAAAACCAAATATTATCCCTGTAACCTCGTCCTTTCCGATATATTCATAAACCACCTAATCAAATTTTTCTTTTGGTCGAAATGCAAATATTGGTATACATAATTTTTCACAAAATCCCGATGTAGTAAATTATCATATTTTTGAGAAATGTTTCGTTGACAACTAATTTTAATAATTAAAAATTGTTAATTATAATATTAATTTACAAAATAAATAATTATTGATTACTAAAATAATTATTATTTTAAATAAAAAATAGTCAATATGAGTCAAAGATAATAATGACGGGTCGAGTGAAATTTGATTCGATCTTGTTTATCTTGATATTAAACCAATCCACATAAGTTGATTTCTGCGTTGGCTGGGTCCTACAAGACTTTGAAACTATTTTAGTCATTAGACTTTCTTTACTTTAATCCACCTAAGAGTAATCTTATGAAATTAACCAAATTGATATATCTATTAAAAATGTAAATATATAAAATACTCTTATTAAACGTGAGAAGTGGAATTTATAAAATAAAAATAAACCACAACATGTCTGAAATAATATTTTTCAAGTTTTATCAACTATTAAAATTAACTTTCATTCAGAAAGTTATATTTTTCAAGTATCATTCATAACATTAAGTGTGTTCGCATTTTTTAATTTTTACAAAAAATTGAGTTAAGATCATTAAAAAATATATAATTAATTTTTATAATAGTTATTAAATGTAAAATTAGAAAAAAAAAAATATATATATATATATATAAAAAAAATTTTTAAAATAACTAATAAAGAAAAAAGTTTTTAAAATAATAGTTAAAAATAAATTATTTATGAAATAATTAATTTTTATAATAATAATTAAAAAATAGAATAACAAAATATGGAAAAAAAAGATCTTTTCTCTATATATTCTTTTTTATATATTATTGTAGATAAATTGATTAATTTTTTCACAAAATTGGTGGACAAAATGTGTTCATATGGGCCCATATGATGCCCATTAATTTCAATTATTTTGTAGAAGTCAAGCCCGTTATTCATTAAATGAAAAGCTTTTTCTTCCCGTCTCATTATTACTAATTGCACTCCACATTTCTAAGAAATAAAATTAAAATATCTTTGTCGTTGTAGTCCTTATCGTTATTATACTACTGTCGTCATCACCACTGCACTATTGTTGTACCACTTGTGTTCTTCATTATACTCTTTTTGAGAAAAGAAAACAAAAGAATAACTCATTTCGGAAAAAAAGAGTTCATTTCAAAAAATCTAATTTATATTTTGCAAAGTTTGTTATAAAATTTTATTTTGAATACAAAATCTGTTTCAAAATATTTGTCCGGGAAGTCCCTTAAAAAGATATTCAATATGTTTCAAAAAGTTTGTTTTGAAAAGTTTATTTCAAAATTTCATGTATTATGAAAAACTTGTTCTAAAAATCTTATTCTACAAATCCTATTTTATGCAAATCAGAAAATTTGAAAAGCTTGTTACCGAATATTTTCTTATAGAATTTTTTTTAAAATTATGGGAGTGCTGGAAGAAAAAACCTTTAGCGAAAAGCAGTGTACCCAATATTTCTGGTTATAACTTATCTGATTGATTCTATTTGTACACTGTGCAAAACATTTTTTTATTTCTCATAATAAAATATGAACGAAAGTATAAGGACAAATAGGTAATAATACATTGAAGTAAGGTAATTACTTCTTCCTCACATATTTTTTCTCCTGCACCCATCTTTTCATAATAAACAATTTTCAATTTTTTTTTTTTTTACGAAAGTCAAACATTTTCTCTTTTTACAGAAAATATTTTTCAGAAACTTTTAATGAGGTGGGAGAAAAAATTTAATGGGTGAAAGAAGCAATTACCTTATTAATCGTGCTGAATAATGAAGGCCCTAAGAAATACCACCATGCTCTAATTACGTGTTCCCTTTTCAAATAAGCCCAAATGATTCTAAAGACAAGCCCAATTTATTTATAGAGTTTTTTTTTTTAAATATTTTAAATAAAAAATACCAAGTTAATCTTAAATTTATGTTAAACCTAACTTAGCTCAAATATCTACATTATGAAGTGGGGCTACAAAAAGCAAGAAATAAAGATAGGTTATATTTCTTTTCCATTTTAGGGAGAACTTTGTCTATTATGAGGATTAATCTCTCACATCGATACAAAATAGGTCATATGACATATATTAATTGTTAATAAAAAAATTATTTAATGATGACATACTCCTTAAAAAAAATTATATAAATCTTGATTATTAATTATCCTTTGATACATATATTGTTACTTTAATTTCTATTTTTTTCTACTAACCATAAAACAAGAACACAAAAAGTAGTAAACGCACAATAAAGTCAACGGTGCGTGAATCTCTTGTTTTTTAGGGCAAAAGTTTTTCATGTATTCTAATTACCAAAAGTAAAGTCTCTTGGAAATACTCTTCTTCTCTGGCTACATTTAACTCTGAGATAGGTTTTGCAGGACTGCGACATCATTATGAGATATATACTAAACAAGTTATTTTTGAAAAAAAAAAACTGTTTCATTTATTGATTTTATTTAAGTTTTCGGTTTACAATAAGGACAACCCTATTAGATATACTAAACAAGTTATTTTTGAAAAAAAAAAACTATTACATTTATTGATTTTATTTAAGTTTTAGGTTTATAATAAATTAGGATTTTAATTAAATTTATAGTAATTTTTGGTATTCAGAATTTTTTATTTTTTTCAAAACGAATTTTTATCATTTAATTTTTCTTATTAACCGAGTGACCTGTTAGTTTATTATAGTATCTTTTATTACGACGACTTTTATAGTCCAGCAATGAAACTATTTTTCGTCGAACATTTACATTTGAAGTAATGAAAGTTATTAATTTTATATTAATTATAATATTATTTTATATTATTTACAAAACCTCACATCATTTTACATATAAAATCGAGTAAACTGTAGTTCAACAGAACAATATGTAACTTAATTAGCAAAAATTAAATGAGCGATAATTAATTAAAGATCATAAAAAAATATTTATGTACATTAAAAAACTAATAAAAAATACCGGAATTTATCAAAACTTATTAAAAATCTAAGTTGTTCAACAACGTCCCTAGTAACTAATTACCTTTATGAGGACCTAAAACTAATTATGTCACCAGTAAAAATATATGTACGCATGTATTTTTTTTTTATAATAACAAAAAATAATATAATTATATTATAAATACAAATATAAATAATTTTTATTATATATAATTATTATATATATTATAAGTAAAATATTAAGTAAAAAATTCATAATTAAAAAGGAATATTTAAGAGATAAAATTGGTAAAATAATTATTTTAATTTAAAAAAATATTATCGATTAAAGGATAAATTTAATATATATATATATATATATATATATATATATATTATGTATTATATTGAATATGTAATTAAAGAAAGCCTTATGGTTCTAACATATTTTTACTAACTAATTGAGTATATAATAAAGCTGTAGAATCCCACGTTGTTCATCAAATATTTATCTTAAAAATAGGTCTAGGAAAACAAAATTATTTCTTCTCTTTCCCAAAAATCTTGATACGATATGAACTTACTTCCCTCTATTTTCAAAATTTGGCAGTCATACAATATTAAAAATTGAAATAACGGAGAACAAACTAAATCCATCGAAAATCACCCACGAAAGAAATTCTTTGAAACATTCCCTTTTAATATATTATTCTCAGATTTTCACCATTGAAAATCTGTGATAAAAGATGTTATTATCCGTACATTTATTTCAAGAAATTTTGATAATGAAAAATTTCATCGTGCTATAAAATTTTCATCGTGAAACACAACACAAAAAAAAACAAATAACAAACAAGAGAAATACATACAACCAACACCATTAGTTATTGAAATAAAGAAAACTTAATCAAATCCTTATTGTATTAGGTCTTGGAATATAAATTCTCTACTTGCACATTTCTTTTATCATTTTACTAATATGAAAGATGAATCGTACATGTTTATTTAAATTTTTGTTTGTTTGAAGTACTAGTGCGACCATATATAATAATAGATACTAAAATTGTGCTTGGTCTAACGAGAGTGAAAAGAATGTAATGAAGAGCAAGAACGAGAACACGGTGATCAAGAAATATAAGAACAAAAGAATAAAATATTGTACTTTCTAGAATGGAGAACGCAATAGCAAGTTTAAAGGAGTGAGATAGGAATATTGTACTTTTTAGAATTAAAATGTTTTTGGTGAAGCAAAACTAATGGTTCATAATATTGTTTATATCAACTCTACAATAAATGAATCTAAAAGTGGTTTTGAGATTGATTCCTCATACAAGTGATGTGCAAATTTAGTTTTAAAAGTAATAAAAAGAAGTCGGTCAACATTTCAGATTGATTGTGACGAGGACAATTCAAAAGTTACTTTTGTCTTGGTATAAAGTTTGATTCAGATTATTATTTTTTTTTTCGAAAGATGTCTATGTTTTTATATTGGTTATTAAGAAATTGTATTGTCATGATAAAAAAGAGAGTACGAGTTATGGTCTTATACCACAAAGTATATTAATCAACAATCTAATAATCTACCTATATCGACGTTCACTTAAAATTTGAAATTTGGAATAAGTGATTAAGTTGTCCTATAGTTAAATTGTAGATCATTTTTGAATTAATTTATACTAATTTAAAAGAAAATTTATATCAATTCTGAAAAGATATTCGGTTGTTAAAAATTTAGGATTTAACAGAGTAAAAAAGATGTATATTTTCTTGTGTTTTTTATTTTTAAAAGTTTGTTTTTTTAGTACTCCTTATTTTTAACCTCAATTTTTGTAAGGATAATTTATTTATAAATATAACTCTCGTACGAATGATGATAAAGAACCGAATAGATGACCTTCTTCTCTCATTCCTTTTATCTAGTCACTAAATCACATTGTTATTATTAATTATATAATGTGTATATAATTAATTATTGGGTCTAAGGTAATTAATATGGATTGAATTTTATAAAAAATATATAAGTAAGTGTAATATTAAATTAAATTTGAATTAATTATCATTAATGTAATTTTATTTATTTAAAAGAAAAAACTGTTCATAAATATCGTACATGTGAGTTTCATATTTTATTTAATGTTCACCGATAAAAGTTAAAAAATAATTAAATAATAAAATAACTATGTTTTAATGTTGTTAAAAATTAAATATTATTAAACATAAGGAAGTTTAAATTAACATAACAACCAGAACAAAAAAATAGTGTTAAACATTTAAAAAATTTATAAAAAAAAACTAAAATATCAATTTTTTTTTTATAAAACTTAAAGACATATCTTTCAAAGGTTTACAGTCTTCACATTTGAAATTTTCACCTTGAGAGACTCTTGAAATGTCACCAGATATATTTTTTTCTTGTTAGTAGAGACTTAAAAATTTCAAAGTCATTCTTCTGTATGTTATTGTCTACAAATTTAAAAGGATATTTTTCTCTTTATAAAATTTATTATATGCATTTATAATATCTTATTTAATGTATTTAATTATTTCGATTTTCAATATAAAAGTGAAGAAATCAATGTAAATTAATTTTCCTTTAAGTGATCTAGACACGGGTTAACATTCTCCTTAATTATTTAATTACTAACTAAACTATTATCGATTGATAAAGAAGAGAAGTTGAGAAACATCATTTTTCTATTATCACTATACGACCTAGCATGTTTATCATTCTTTTGCGTTTCCCATTGGTAAAAACAGAACACACCTAAAATTATAAGTGATTCGATCTGATGAATGTCAAATATCTCGTCACCCCACAGTCCACATACAAGTAAAAGAAAACACCAGTTTTCAAAGGTTCACATGCTATATAGCTCGTAAATCCTTTTGAACTCGGTGATTACATAAATTTCATTAGCCATGAGGATCATTTCAGCAACCTAATACAGAAGCAGATAAAATGTTTGATAAATTTGTGAGTGGGTTGAGGATGGCATAGTGAGGAAGCATTAACAAAGAACATTGAGTTGAGAATGCACGATAGGTAGCTAGGTTTGAGAGATGCCTGAGGGTTCAGTTCTACTACTTTTGAGAGCCACGCTGATGAACAGTACACGTAAATTGATGGGAGATCATGAGAATCATAATTGGACAAGAGAAGGGACACACATGCAAGTCACGAGAAAAAGTGGTGTGGTCTTTTGGTGAGGGTGAGTGTATAGTTGAAAATGATTAAGTTTCATGTGCTTCACTGATTCAATGCCGCTAAGAAAAAGAAGGTATGAAAATGGCACGATGACCAGTAAAATAAAGCAGCATTTTCCAAAGCTGGAGGAATAAAGAAGTGGTTAAACGGGTTCCGTACACAAACTGATGATTGACACTTGGCTGAGTTGGTGCAAGTTGCGTTAATGAATCCGCAGACGTTGATCGAGGTGCCATCTGAAAAATAAAATTCCGGCGAGATCGAATCTTATTGGTGAATGAGAAGATGTTCACTGTTCACGTGGGTTGGAGAAATGATGTGTGGAAAGGTGGAGAAATTTGGAGACAAAGAGGAAGCTTTATGAGCATTTGAGCACTAAAAATTGTAGGCCAAATCGAGTATTTTTAAATTTACTAGGGACCTAAAAACCATGATCTATATTTCTAACTATAGTAGCGCGTGGGGATGTCCCAGTTTGTTTACGGGTAGCGCAAACAATGCTACCATTTTTCTCAACCTCCACACACGCGTGCCAAGGCTTCCCTCGATTCTCGAACACTGTTCTATCAACTCTTTCGCACCTCACTGCTCAACCACTTCAACTCACACCTTCTTTAACAATTCAATTCTTATTATTCAGAACAACATCAATCTACTAAATGCCAAATGCAGTTCTATATTTCTTGTTATTGTTGTTTTTATTCATACATGGTCACTAAGACGAATTTTACTTGATACTACTCATAATTCTTAAGCTAATGGAAGAATCTAAAAAGTTGAATTTATCAAAACATGAGAAAGTATTGGATTGGGATGGATATATGAGAATTTTAGCTGCTTTGTTTGAAGGTTGCTCATATTGGTCGGTATGTGAGGTGTATTGCTTTTAATTATTTAAAAAGTACAAAATTGTAATGTCATCTCATAGTCATATATGTTGATTCTAGTGTTGTCCACTTCATAGCCAATGTTTTCGCATGAAAATTAATTTCGTACATTCTTATAATGAAACTACACGTAATATATTATTCAGTTAGAACTTTTGAGAGGAAAATCTTTTATCTATATTCTTCTCTTCTTCTCCTTCGTTGACATTATTCTCTCCATCTCATTTCTTCTATGTGTTGGCACAAATCTCTTCTTCCCCTTCATTCACATTATTCTCTCCATCTCATTTCTTCTATGTGTTAGTACAAAAATAACAAGTGCATTGATCGCAATGTAACAAATAATAAGTATTTATGGTTCTCTCTCAATTGACTTGTAGAACACATGACAACTCTTACATTCAATAACTCAATTAGACAACAATATTTACAAAATGACAAAAAAAAATTAGTATTTTATCAAACACTTAGTGTGCAAGTGAAAATTAACATAAAATATTTACAATTTTCAAGATTAGATTTGAACCACTACATTCACAATCATCTCAGTTTCATATTTATGCCAAAATCAACTCACAGGCTACTCAAATTCTATCTTTAGTGACTTTTAACCTATGATAACTCACCAAGTTCAAATTCTTTGAATCCTCAACAAGTGAAATGCATTAAGTTCAAGACTCTTAAAATACTAATGAATGATGTTTTATCTCTAGATACAATTAGGTACTTAATTTTAGTTTTAGATTCAAAAAACATTTTTCTCAAGAACTATCAATCAAACCATGGGTGATCAAGTTACAACAAACATTAAGCATAGAAATAAAATATTAATATAGAAATGGAAAAACATATATATATTTTGGATGAGGTAAAATACTAACTTATCAGAACTTACAAAGAAAAAATACAACCTAATGTATTTAGTTGGATGAGGTAAAATTAGTTCATTAAGTTATCTGATCTAATAGACATTCCTACTTAACATAATAAAAAAAAGTACATCGAACATGAAATGGTATACAATTGTCTCTATCTTTCAAATTTTGTACATATATACACAAACGTAACAATATATATACATTTTTGAAAAAAAAAGAAAACTTATTTTGTTCAATTTTAGTGTTTACAAGATAAGTTTTCTAAATTACATATGATATTACTTATCATAGTCAAAGTCTAGAAAAGAATATCTTATATGATGAACATGTCATATTTATATATATTTTTCATATAACTCGAGATAATTTGATTATTTGTGTTAGTTCTTAGGTAACGTATGCTTATTGTATTTTATTTTTATTAGTAAAATGAAATACAATAAAAAAATGTAAAAGTTATCCTAACTTATATAGAAAAAAAAAGAAAAGAAAAACAAGAAAAAAGTAATCTTGTGACCTCTTCGTTCTACTTGACCAGAGAAATTTATGTAAATATTGGTAGTTAAGGACGACAAAGCGGGTCGGTCCGTGTTATTTTTCTCACTTTGATCGCTTAAAAAGCGAGTCAGATAAAAAACAAACTGAAAATCTTAATTCACCTTGTCAAAATTGAACCGTTCTTTTTAGCTTTTTAAGTTTTATATTTTTAAAATTTATTATATATATATATATATATATATATATATATTTTAAAAGCACGATAATTATTTTTAAAGTTTTAATTGATTAACTAATTTTTGTAATTGAATAAATTAAAATAATTTTTATTTTTATAAAAAAAAATTCATTACAATTAATAATTAAAATTTAATTTTTAATATTGTTATATATTTACAACCTTCAAATAATATAATATCAAAAAATTTAATAATTTTTCATTAAAAGGAAAAGTGACAAATCAAAACATACTTTTCCAATCTAATTTGCTAAATTTTAGTGACCCTGCCTGCGTGTCCAGACCCATTTTGCTCCTGTTGACCCGTTCTTTGACAGGACAAGTTTGAATTTTCAGGCTGACTCACCTTATCCCATTCTCTATAACTTACTATCAAGATATGTTAGTTACAAGATGACAAATATATTAAAAAGAGGTAAGAAAACAGAGAAGAAAAGAAAACAATAAAGAAGCAAAAGAAGGAAGTCATCTTGTTCTCTTCCTACTTCACCAAACAGGCTTACATGTTGGTTACAAGTCAAAATACTAAAAAATAGCAATTCCTAAACATTGCAAATATTCTTCTTAATCAATCTTTCTATCATATGGTTTGTTTTCCACATTAGCAATTGCATCATAAGCTAACTCTTTGGAACTACAAGGCATGTAACCCATCCAATCTTTTCTCAAGTTTCAGCGCAAATGGAATATATTTCATTGTAAAATCTAAAGACGATAATACTACTAGTAATGTTTTACTAATATTTCAGCTACGCTATTAATTTGTCAAAACCAACTCTATCTATGTCTAAATAGAGCAAATAAACCTTTAATAAATTTATTTGAGTACAAATTTATTATATAAGAGTTAGTATTTTATTCATTTCACTTATAGTATTAATACAATGCATTATATTCCTAAAATAAATAATGTTTCTTTTTGCATATTTAAATCTAATAAAACTATATACCCCATTGTTGTAAATAAATAGAGTTGAAGTGGATGTGTGAGAATGGTTTAGTAAGAAGAACATAGTATGCACCTTTAACGTGTCAGAGGCTTATACGGCTGGCGGCGCCATAAAAATTCTCAAAACTATTGAAGCAATACATTTTATCCTTGAATACTTCACTGTACAAAGTATGCAAAAACTAAAGTCACTGGTTTTATCAGTGATCCAATTTTTAATTTAACCCCACATAGTAATCTGCCCCACTGTCCACTGCCACAAGCGGCTTATACACCTTTCACCCAGAAACTGCTTTTTCTGCTTATAAAATGGAAACCCAGCGCCACACCATTCTTCCCTTGCACCATCTTCAATAGCGTTCACAACCAAGTAAGAATTTTTTTCCTTTACTGAACTATGTCTATGCCTTCACTTTTTCTATTCATATATATATATATATATATATATATATATATATAAATACATAACTCAAATACATAATTGCTTCAGAAACCCTAAACTGTGAACTCAAAGCTACAAATGGGAAGGGGGAAGATTGTGATTGAAAGGATCGACAATTCCACCAGCCGGCAAGTGACTTTCTCAAAGAGGAGAAAGGGATTGATCAAGAAAGCCAAAGAGCTTGCAATCCTCTGTGATGCACAAGTTGGTCTTCTCATATTCTCCAGCACGGGAAAGCTTTACGAGTATGCCAGCACCAGGTTTGATTATCATCACCGTCATCTTTTTTAGTTAATTGCAATAATACCATGTTTCTCCCACTCTATGTTTGTTCCCAGATGCATAATTATGCTTATGATTTTAATAGATCGGTACCAAAAGGTTTATCTGTTGTACGAACCTTAATTAATTCATCTCTATTTGAGCGAACTTCCATGTATTTTAGGTCTCACTCAACATATAAATCTCTCTATCTCTATAATGCAAAAAAGATAAATAAATGCATGGCTACAACTTCTGAGAGATCACGCTCAAGGCATGGACTTGATATATACATATAGTAAGAGAATCTTGTGTAATCATGTAGTTATATATATATCTGCAAAATTACTACAGTTACATGATTGCAGGAGATTCTTCTGATGCTAGACAGTCCTAGATAGCATGTGTATTCATTTGTTTCAACCCATATGAGTTAACAACACTTTTCTCAAGTTTCTGACAATGTATATAGTAAAGCTGATGCTGGATCAGAATTTAACCTGCCAGAGTTTGTGGGGTATTGGGAGAGTATCATCTTGGAAACGTAATAAATGTGCATTATGCTGAAGTCAATAATGAAAAGGGCTGCGGTTTGAATATGATAATATTTTTAAGGGACAATAGATATCCTAAATAACAAAAAAAAAAAAACCTTATCCTTGAACTCATGATGTAACATCACATCTCTGAATCTAAGCTTCCTGTTTTCCTCATCCAAAGGCAGAGACCCCTCAGAGAAGAGATAACTATATTATTTGTTTCTGTGAAGAGATAAGAAGAGGAAAAAAAGAAGTATAGGTATGATACATGATATAACATGACAGGAAGTGGGAAACTGTGGGAAAGTGGGAGATAGAGATAGATGATAAGTATTAAGTAGGTATTTGGAAAAATGGAATAGTGAAAAATCACTCCTCAGTCGTCAATTTCTTCTAGTCTCAGCTCAGCTCCATGCATGACCTATCTTATATTGAACATCACCAATCCAACCTAGCTATTTTCCTCAGAAAGAATTGGAAATTCTGCATAATGCATATATGGTTCATATATGGTTCATAAGACATTACAACAAACGATATATAGGCATTATTAAGGTGGAAATACAGAAATTGAAAGTAGAACTTTTGTGGGCATGAAAAGGAAAAGGGCATTATTAACCAGCAAATCATTGACCACAGAGCTGTAACCAACGTATACAGATTTGTTTTGAATAAGCAGATAGTATCTGATTAGATGCATCTTTTAGCTGTGTGATGCCCCATCAACCTAGTCTTTTCTAATTTTAGAAGGTTACATATAAAAGTATGCGTGATTCGAAATGTGAATAATTTTAGCCATGGAAACGATTGTAGCTGATGATACCATGGGTTTGATTAGTCGATGTCAACATCATTGAGGATGTGGATGTGTTAGGTAGAAGCACATTGGTGGCATGTCCCCTCCCATAAGCAAATGATGAAGTCCCATTTAGGATCCCTATCATTGGCAAATGCATGCATCGGATAAAGTGATGTCACCACTAATTTTGATGTAGACAACCTTATCAGGTAATTAAAACCTAGCTATCGAACCAATTTTTTGGTAGGTTTCTTTGTCATTATTGTTTTGGTTTCTTTTATAAATATACATATTTGGCCAAGTGGTGAGTGGTGTTTTACTATGATCCTCTATATATACTTGTTTCCTAGTCTTAGACCATGCATTGAACCTTTCGCTTTTAAACTAAACTTCATAACGTCGTGTAGAACAATAAGGACGCGTTGTGGATAGGTTTTCATCTTTTTTTTTTTTTAAATTAAACTTTTTACAATGATAATAATGAAAATAAAAATTGAAATCTCATACATAGCATCCAAAAGTCCTCACCACCCTGACCCTAACTATTCTTCTGGTTATTAGTTCAACCAAAATAATTATGAGTAAATAAATTTTGAATGAAAATTAAAAAAAAAAAATTAAATCATAGTGGTAACATTTTTTATAGAACTTTTTTACACATTATTTATAATTTAATAATTTTTCTTCAAAATTGTTTCTCCAATTAAAATTTTGACCATACATTTAAGAATTTGAATAGACAATAAAATGTATTTTTTTAAAAAGAACGTGCTTTTAATCCTTATGCATAAGTGAGTATTAAACTAGTTGATGAATAATTAAAAACGTAATTTATTTAGAAAATTTATTTGAATGTCTCGGACAAATTATAAATGACGTAATAACTTGTTAGGTTAAAATCACTATGTTATACGTCAATTAACGTTGTTTTCTTAATATATATATATATATATATATATATATATATATATATATATATATTTCAAATAAAAATAAATATAAAAACTAGGTTGGGAACAAATCTTTTATTATATATTCATAAAAATTTTGAAACAGTTGAGTATAAAAAACATAGTAAAACTCATTTTTATTATTAAGTAAAATCTATTAATTGCAAAGTTACTTCTATTTAACTTTTTCAAAAAGCAAAAAATTTAAAACCTAACGCAAAACAGTATATTGAAAATAAAAACTATTTTCATTAAAAAAAAGTAACCATGCATTTTTAGACTTCTCACTGAAATTTTTAAGAGATCACTAACTTTTAAAATAAACTATTCAAACGTGTACTGTTTATTGTATTTTATCATTCGATTTTTTTTTTTTTTTTTTACGAAAACCTTTAACCAAACTTACGCAATAGTATTAATTATATGTGTATATTAATGACTTTGCAGCCTAAAATTTATCTCATGCAAGAACAAACATTTTGGTTCGAATTCATAACTAGACGGTGGAAGGATTTCCTATAATTTTTCAAGTTTTCTTTTATCTATTCTTGTTATATTGTAGATGATATTACAATAAGAAAATTATTGAATAATGACTAATTTTAATGATAAAAAATAATTAATCACTATAATGACCAATTTATAAATAAAAATTATTGACAAATAAAATAGTTTCAAAAAAATATAATTGATCTCTAAATTAGTAACTAAAATAGTTTATATTATGAATTAGTATATAAATTAGTCACTAATATTAAATACTAAGATTTTGACCACAGAAAAAATTGATCTCTACTTAGAAAATTAATTTTTAAATTGGTCTTTAAATGAAATTTAATTAGTCTAACTCTAGATAAAACCAAAAGTAACAGATAATTTAAAAAAAAAATGAAGTGTTTAGTATTGGAAGCCTAACAAGTGAAGATATAATATGTTGTTTGTGAAGCCAAATTATTTCATTTCATGTGTTAATATTGCATATAATGTTTGGAATTTTACTTAAATATTGAAGACATATATATCAAATCCTTAGTTACATATCTCCAATAGGATAAAAAAATTTGCTTCAGTTGTGCTAGCTTGTGGCCAAAATCACATCTTCAACAACCTTATCACAAAGTATAATTTCACATTTAAAAAGATGAGGAAACCCTAATGAAAACAGAAAGAAGTTGAATTATAATTATTTGAGATATGCTTGGCGTACATTATAATACTGATAACAAAAGTTACAACAGGAAATTTGGTGCAATATGCAAAGTAGACGCACAGGGAAACATAACAAAAGCATGCATTACTCTAACATATGCGCCATGCAAGCTCGCAAAGTTTATATACCATAACTAAAGGTAGTACAAATTAAGAACTTAGGAGAAATAAAAATATCTACAATGTAATCATAAGAATGCATGAACTAGAAACATAGTGTTGGTATTGGGGTGTGGAAAACTCTAGAATTATATCATAATAGGTCAAGAACAAATAGTTAAATTAAATATGCATGTTTTTTCAAGGTTGCATGAGGAAGAAGCTACATAATTTAACTTAGGAGGATCATCAAATATATACTAGAAGTCATGAGAAGTTATAAGGGGAGAAGTACACCATAAGATAATTTGAAAATTTTTGTAAAGATCAAGGTGTGAAAAGAAAACTAACTAAAATATAAACGATAATAACTAAAGAATCAAATACTGTAAAAGGTCAAAGCCAAAGGTTTTTTTTTTTTTCCACGGAGCTAGTAATGCAATAGTTTATTTACTAAATAATATACCATAAAATTAAGGAAATGTTTAATGTTTTTTTTATACATATTTTTTATCTATATAAATATTTAGTAATTTTATTAGTGATTAATCTCTAACAACAGCTGCATGACGCAACTTTTGATAAAATATCCTCTATTAATAGCTCTCTTTTTTTTTTTTTCAGAACCCTAAACCTTAGATGCAGCTCTACTCATTGACTATAATTCTATATTAATATTTGAAGATTTATAATCAAAGATGATTATTGATTATGGATTGAATTTTTTAAATTTAATTCGGATTTAATAAAATAAATGGATCTAAAATTTGTATTTATTTTAGTTAGTTCAAATTGATTTATATTTTTTAATTCAATTTGATTTGGATTAAATCCAAATAAATTTGGTTTACTCATTAGATTAAAATTAAATTATTTTTAAATTTAAATTTGAATTGGTCTACATAAATTCATTGTGATCAAATCTAGTTTAATATAAATTTGATCACACTAGATCTAATATGACATGGGTTTAACTCTATCAAACTAAACTTCTTTTGACTAAACCTAGTTTGACTAAAACTCGATTAAGTCCAACTTGATTCGGTTTAACTCATCCTAACCTAGCTAGTCTAGGCCACTATAACATGTGTTTCCCTTGTTTGACCCACACTTGCTTGAGTTCAACCTAACTCAATCAAAGCTTGACTTGAACCTAACCTCACTTAGTTTAACTTGACTTGGATATGATCTTATCCAAATGGGATGGGTCCAACTCAACTTGATATAATAGATTTGACGTGGACATGACTTATCTAAGCCCAACATCAGGCCTACTCAACTTAGCCCAACTTGGTCTAACTCATCTCAGTCGTTTTGACTTGATCTAATCTAAATATATTATAAGTTAGGATTAAATCCAATTTAGCTTAACCTCACCTCGACCTAGCTTAACTTAAGTCCAAATATTGCCTTAGGTTTAGCCTAACTCAGTTTGACTTTGGAGTAATTTGATTTGACTTAGATCTGATCCAATATGAAATTGGATCCTACAGCCTAACATAATATGGGTTGTGCTTGTTCAAACCTAAAATGGATCTAACCTTGCTTAACTTAACTTTGGCATGGTCTAATCCTATTTGTTTTAGGTTTGATTTGACCTAACTTTGCATGATTTAAACTCAATCCAATCGACCATGAATAAGTTAGACTCAATTCAATTTTGTCTTACTTGACCTAAAATTTCATAAAGCTGGCCTAGACTTATATATTGATTTTAGATTTTCAAAACCTAAAAAATTATCCAATTTATATCCAATCCAGTGTAACTAAATGGATTGCACTGGAAATTCAAAAATATAAATTTATATTTGAGATAAATTTATTAAAATAATATTAATTTAAATCATTATGGATTAAAGTCGAAGATATATATGAATTTTTTTTGTTCAATATGAGTAAGGTAATCGTTCAAATGTGATACATATTTTAAGAGAACCTAGTGGAACCGACAAAAAGGTGGAGTAGAAATTCCGACAACTAAGATTTAGAACAATTGAACGGCAATTGAGCAATCAATTCCTAAACAGTTTATTGAGTAATAGTTAGCATGAGACGAGCCTAAAAATTACTTCGCTTTGTAGCATTGCAATTATTCAGATGATTAAACTAATGTCAAATGTATGTGTAATACGATTCTATTCATAAAGACCATGATGGTTTCTGAACTTGAGTCTTCAAGGGGTATGACATGAATAAATCAGAGAAAAACATAAAATAAGATAGAGATGAAAGTCTAGTAGATTGATAAGTCGAGTGAAGATTCGTCATACAGATGTTAATCTTTGATATGAATCGGAAGCCTAAACCAAAAACAAAGAGAATCCTCTCTTTAATGAAATCAAATTCAATATATGTCTAAAATTGTTTACATTGTTTTTGGTACCTCTGTATATAGACACATAAGTTTAAGAAAACCTGAAAACCTGAAAACCCTACAAGAAGACTCAAGCCCAAAACATAAAAGCATAAACTAATTTATAAAAGAAAGACCAAAGTCCAAAAATATAGAACATAACTGATTTCTAAGAGGAAATCCAAAATCTAAAAACATAAATTAATTTTCCTAAAAACTATCCTTGAAATGTGCTTCAAGCCATGATCTGCATATCCTTGGAATTTCAGATTACTTGTAACATCAGGAGCTTCGAATAATTTTGATCTTCCCATCTCTTACTCTTTGTCTTTGTCATAGGTTCTTTCAATTGTAAAGGTTCATCTTCAATTCCTTTTTGTATGAAATCTTGGAATAGTCTTCTATCAGTGTGATATAGGGATTGAAATGGATCGATAGTATTCACTTAATAAAATGTTAACCATCCTCCATTATTTCTTCATGGTCACCGATAATAAATATACGTCATTATGTGGCCATTTTTGCTAAAGAAACAAAAAAAGTGCATATATCTTGTTTCTACTTCTGCCTTATGCTGATATATCAGAGTCCAATTTATTGGTAGATATATCTCTCGGTGGTTTGCTGTGATATTTATTTTCACTGTGTCTTTTCCTATCTTTTCTTGATGAATGGAATTCTTAATTTTGTATACAAAATAAGAAAAATGGAAAGATTTTTTTGTTACCAGCATGAAATCCATAATTGAAAGATACAACGCATGCAAGGAAGAACAACACCATCAGATAAATCCAGAAGCCGAAGTCAAGGTATGTTCCTGCTAATCACTCTTCACAATTTCCTTACCCTTTTCAGGCTTAAATAAAAACTATAAGCAAGATATGTTTCAAACTCACACTTAAGTTTCGGACATATTATTAGTAGAATATATTCAAGCATTAAGTGTTACAAAATGTCTAGTTTCTGACATATCCGTTTGGGGAATGTTTGGATCTAAGTCAAAACGATAACAATGCATCTCTTGCATTTCTTTTCCCTCAGTATTACTTATATCATTTTACTTTATTCTTGGTAGTTTTGGCAGAGGGAGGCAGAGATTCTAAGGCAACAGTTACAGATTCTACAAGAAAACCATCGGTATAAACTTTTAAAATTTATTTAGCAATTTTTTATATTCTATAAAATTAGATAAAACAGGACATTACAGTACTATAGCAGATTGGCTGCATGTCATGTCTATGATATTTTGTTAAGATTTTACTGCCACTGTCTATTCAATCTCAAATCATTAGTAGTGACCTTTTTTTTTTTTTTTTTTTTTCCGAAGTAATCCTCCTATTGAATTTGCAGGAAAACCAAAAATAAGATAAAGAAACCATGAAGTAATCAAAGATAGCTATACTTTGATGGGAAAAATAATGCAATGGTTATTGTCATGTCATGCACTGCCATTAAGCGTCCTCTTGTGTTTCTTACCCTGTCAATACTACCAAATAAAACAATTAACTCTGCACTGATCCAAGAAATAAAATGCATACTCTTCCAGAAAATAAAATATCATCACGCATACTTTCTTGCTAGGAAGAAACATGGACTTAAATATTTGAATATGCACACACTACTTTCTTGATCTAAATCTCTCACACAAATAGTTCTCTTTTTTTTTTTTCAGAATAGCATAAAAAATAGTCCATGCAGAAGAAGCACTCACTTTTATCTCCATCTTAGACTACTTACAATAAACATTTATACTATGTCTCACCAGGTACAATCCATAAAGAAGGTTGTGGCAGAATAATGACCTTCTTACTTTACTTTTTCTTCTCTAAATCAAGTAAAGGAACTTCACATGTCAATCATAGGACTATGTACATGTACACAACACGATTGGATTGAACACAAATTTTGACTATGTACATGTACATAACAAGATTGGATTGAACACAAATTCAACCGTAGAGTTCATTATCAATCTTACCCTACTTCAAAATAGTCTTTTTTCATTTTTGTCGATAGAAGATAAACCAACGGATTCACATATCTCATTAAGCCCCATGCATAAGAGCACTAACATTTTCAGGACACAGGCAAATGATGGGAGAACAACTTTATGGTCTGAGTGTGAGAAACCTACAAGATCTAGAGAATCAACTGGAAATGAGCCTCCAAGGTGTCCGTATGAAAAAGGTCAAGTGCTTTTTAAATTCACTAGAGAATGAAGTGACTAATCTCATTAATCTCATTACTAGAAATCGATTAACAAGTTTAGCCAAATTCTGCAGGAACAAATTCTAAAAGATGAAATCCAAGAGCTGAACCGGAAGGTCTTTCTGAAATAACTTGTGTTATTCGTCTCAAAACTTTTGTAACATTGACTCACCTTCACATTTTTCCTTTTTTTCACAAACAGGGAAACCTTATCTTCCAGGAAAATGTGGAACTTTACAAGAAGGTAAACCTCATTCACCAAGAACACACACACTAATATGCAAAATGGCTTCCAAAAAAATTACAAGAGACTTATTATCTTCACATAGGCCATGAAGTGCAACAAATAGAAAGCACAGATGCTTAATAATGAGGCTTGATGTCCCAGGTGTATGGTACAACAGATACAGCCACAACAAGCAGAAATGCATTTGTTCCTCTTCCATTTGGTATGCATGCAGGAGGGCATCCACAAGAATTAGTCCAACTTCAGTTATGCCAGCCTGAACAAGAAGCTTATGAGACATCAGACACTGCCACAAAATAATGCTCAACTCTAATTTCGTCTAATATTTTAGTAAAAGAAAGCTATATAATGATATTTGCAGCTCAATAATGAATCACACAAGAAGTGAAGAGTTCTAGGCCTAGGGGATGAATATTTCTCACTTTACTTCCCTCGGAGAATCCCAGCAGAGAACAATGCACTCCCTGATATTGTATTGGTTATGTAAAATCTAATCAGTAAAATGATATTTGCTTGTAAAACTTCATATGAAAAAAAAAATCTTGAATAACACAGCTTGGACATACATTTTTCCTTCTTTAACCAATTGTTCTTGAAGGAGATAAACCATAAAGTATATGATATCCAATTCAAAGTTTCTCTGTTAAGCATACAAAAACACAGAATAGAGAACTAACCGGTGCTACTGTTAATGTAGAAGAAGATAAATATTGTATCAGCTCTAGATCTGTTTTGAACACAAGAAAACAAAGCCTTTACAATTATGAAGGTCCAACGCATCACTCTCATGTAAGCGAAATCATTAATTAGCATTTCATATACGCTATAGTAACACTCCATACGCGGTTTCTCACACATGCAAATGCTATCTTTTTGCATGCAATCTTATTGTCTGTAGCTGCACACAAATGCAAAAGTTCAATTCGCACGTGTTGGTGCTGTGTATGTCCATCGCTACAGAAATCCAATCGAACAGCATTTCATGGAAGCAATTAAGAGACATACAGGTTTAAGATAAAAATGGAATGATATAAATGAAACCTTTTTGCAATAAAGCACATACATGGCACGTTGAATGTTGATTACTGCATAGGGTGGATTTTGACGTTGTATTTGTATCGTATCCTCTTTCACATAAGATATCAAATTGATCGGTGTTTTGAGGAGAAACACGAAACCAATACTAACTCCTTAATACAATAGATTTATAAGTTTTGATAGTGCTCAACTTTTTTATTTTATTTTTACGGCTTAAATATCTTTTTGGTCCTAATTTTCGTCGTGTTTGTTATGGATGGTCCTCATTCTGACAAAATGTTTAAAATAGTCCTCATTTTTTACCGAATGTTTAAAATGGTCCTCATTTTCGCAATTCGTGTTTTATTTGGTCATTTTCTGTAATGTCGTTTAAATCATTAATGGAACATTGTACAGGTGATACGGTTTGTATTAGGGTGTGTTACGTGTACTGTACAGGTGTGGTAATTAGATATTTGGAGATAAATAAGTGAGCTAGGGTTTTGGTAAGGAATGTTTGGGCAGTTGGTGAGTTTTGGCAATCTTGTTCCTCCATTCTCAATTGGTGTTGCTGCAATCTTCTTCTTCCTGCAATCCCATTATAGGTATGTTACGGTCCCAATCTTTGTGCACTATTGGTGATTCAACGAGAAATGTATTAACCCCGAGTTGTAACTGCGGAGAGATGGCAGCTTTGAGGATGGCAAGAACTCCAAAGAATATTGGTAGAAAATTTTGGGTACAATCTGTTTTTATTTTTGCGTTAATAATAAATTGGTTTATTGATTTACATAGTGGTGGTTCCAATAATGTGGGCTGCAACTTTTTTCAAATGGTGGTGTTGATGAAAAGGATGTCATCATCATGACACAAATGAGGCAGATTAATGATTTGGAGAAGTCATTGAAGGTTGTTGAGAAGAGACTGCAATTAGTAATAGGGTTCACTTGTGTTGTTATTGTATTATTCGTACTGTTATTATGTGTAATCTTTTAAAGTCCAATCTATTTTGTACTATTGTTAAATGAAGAAATGAATTAATTTGATTATGTTGATATTAGTCCCAACATGTTCAAAATGATATCTTAATCTAAGCATTGAAGTAAGTGATATTGATCTAAGCTTGGGAAAAATTAAATTGATCTAAGTCGGGAAGAAGTTAAATTCATAACGTTAATTCATCCTCATCAAAATGCACTACATCAATGTTTGGCAAAAGTGAAATTGAACGAAGTTTAAGGAAAGTCAAAATACAGTACATCAATAATGAATTTTACATCAGAAATTCCAAAAAATAACTAAGACGTTTGTAGTTGCTATCATGGCCTCCTCCTAATCTGTAATTTTATCCTAAACTGCTGAGATGGTTCTTCTGGTGTTGGTAGTGGTGCTGCTTGACTCTCCACTTCATTCCTTGGTAGTTGAGTTGTTTGAGTTTTAGCAGTTGGTGCATTCTCAGCAGTTTAAGCATCTAGTGCAGTCTCAACAGGTAATTTAGAAACCATGCAGAACATCACAACAATCGAAAAACAAATAAACCCCAAGATAAAATTACGAAAATCCTAACCCACGAGCAAACACAACCCAGAAAATCCTAAACCCACTTACCTCGTTGATGATGATTAATTGGAAAATTGAAATGAAGAGCGCAACTGCAATCCAATGATGAAATGACAAGTATTAGTTGCTTCCTCTGCAAATTCGAGCTCAAGAAAGACGAAGATGAAGAAATTTCCCTAATTGCAAAATTTTCCCTAAATTGAAAAATTAACGTTAATTAGCCACATGTACACTACACGTAACACACCCTAATACAAACCGTGTCACCTGTACAATGCTCCGTTAATGATTTAAACGGCGTTACAGAAAAGGACCAAATAAAACATGAATTGCGAAAACGATGACCATTTTAATCATTCGGTAAAAAATGAGGACCATTTTGAACATTATGTCAAAATGATGATCATCCGCAACAAACACTACAAAAATAAGGACCAAAAAGATATTTAAGCCTACTTTTACCGAGAGTTATACTTACTCTTAGATTACCAACCATTAAGTAACCACTAGAATAAGTGGTGCAATCCA
>Ga0214545_1003359_pt1 | contig 30639 bp, 16 predicted proteins | sample CNSS4metaG_FD_160064 | JGI IMG/M metagenome (GOLD analysis project Ga0214545, IMG submission 160064) | Root nodule microbial communities from cowpea collected in UCLA plant growth center, Los Angeles, California, USA - CNSS4 | ecosystem: Host-associated > Plants > Roots > Nodule | place: USA...
TATATATATATATATATATATATATATATATATATATATATATATATATATATATATATATATACACACACACACACATTTAAAGAATACTTAATGATAATTAGTGTTATCGAATTTCGTCATGGCAACACCATAACTTAAATCGATAGCGATTTCCCAATCTGTAGCCACAACAAGGCAAAGGCAAATAAGGTTTTCCATTGTGGCCACTTTCGGCATGGCGGTGGCGATGTCGAAATGGTCATGACGAAAAAATCGAGCTGGAAAAAGAAGACAAGAACTTGAACAAAAGAGAAGAGAAGAAATGGGCATATAAAATAGGCATGGCAATGACGGCGTGCGAGAAAGAAGAGATAACCAACAAACCCTAATTGCATCCTTAGTTTTCTGAGTCTTTAAAAATTGAGCCTGACCCACTAAAACTATTTATTTAATATAACCTAATGTGCTAAACTCCTCCATTTTTATTCGTTGACCTTCTTTTACCTTACGTTATTGCATCAACCACCAGCAGTAAAATTTCCTTTAACATAAAACAATCACCAACATTATTCTTTCCCTACATTACTACATTAACTGTTGCCAATGCCTGCCAACCACTGACAGCCACTGCAAGTGTTAGCCACTACCATTGCCAACCACCGTCGCTATCAGTCACCACCGTCGTCTGCAATCGCCAATCGTCGTTGTTGTCACCATGACCTTTAAATTGAACTTTAAATTGTGGTGTTTTGATATTATGATATTATGATATTATTAATTGAATTTTTAGACATAATATCAATTCTTTTACATTAAAATTATGTGGTAGTATTATATTTTTTTTACCGCAATATTTTGGCTATAACTCGTTATGGTCTCCGTGATAACTTCATAAAGATTTTTCGGGTCGCCGATATTTTCTGTTATCCAATATCGATAACACTAATGACAATCACACACGTATCATCATTCTTTGAAAATAACCACAATTCATCATAATATGGGGTGTTAGTAACTTATACAAACATGAACCCTCAAACATCCATGAACCTAGATCCCTTAGAAAATTAGAAAGTAGAAAGAACCCAAACATTTCAACAAGTCATTCATAACGAGAAAGCATTCCTAAAGGCATTGCTCAGCGATAGAAATCGCACTTAGAGCTACAACATCGGGGGCTTTGGATTGCGCCAATGCTCAACGATAAGTAATGCCACTCAACGCTAGGCTTCCATGGTCTTTCTGTTCAAGTGGCGCCTAGCGACAGTTTCTAGCACTCAACGACCTAAGGCTAAAGTGCTATTTGACTTAGAAAAAATGAAGTTGGCACCCACGCCACCTGTTGTTGCCCAACACCATGACAGAAGCTTCTTGGATGTGAGATTTTGGCTTGTTCCACTACACAATTTGGTATCTTACACTTTTCGCTCCTAAAACTTGTTTAAGAATGTTTTCTAATTGATATCAAACTGAGCAATTACAACAATCAAGATCCCTCATTCCAATTGCATTCTAAACCACATAAATCCTCGCATTTACCAATCCATATGTGAGTAAAAACACAACCTTATCTATGCAACATTAACTCGCAATTCAAACATGATTATAACTCTAAAATCCCAACCTTATTTCATATTTTACCTTGAAAATTATGATAAATCAGTATAATTCCAATCCCACTCTCCACATGACTTTGTAGCCCACCAAAATCAATCTCTTTTACATTATAAGAATAACCACACAATCTTTTGAAATATTCTTCCATTTTATAGTAGTAAATTAACATTTAAGACTTAGCTTTTCTCATATAAACATAGTACTAAACTACCATTTAACTGAATTCACAAATTTGACAAAAATCCCCAAATCTATAACAAGAACAATCATGAGTACAATACTTCAATCAAAAATCAACACTAAGGCACAATCATCAGCTTCTCTTATCTTCAAAGGACCACTCACAACTCTAAGAACCCCAAAACACCTTCGAGTCTGCAAAAAGTTCTACCTCAACCTAGAGACAACGATAAGAAACAATCAGATTGAACCAAATCATTTATTAACAAGGAGAGAAAACAAAAAGAAAAACGCTAAGAGCACATGCAACCCAAGAAGAATCACATGTACTGCTCCAAAAATAGTGAGTATTGAAGAAGGTGGAATTTTTGACTTACTCGAATGAGGATTTTGTTTAGTCAAACTCGAAGGAGACTTTACGACGATTGAGAAGACGTCCTATATTCAAGAAAATGAGAAGATTTGGGTGAGCTCACAATGGGAAGAGATGGGAACTTTTAAAGAGAAAACTATATAAAAGGGTGAAAGTTGTGTTTTTGTTTTGTTAAAGAACCTACCTTGGTTTTCAAAGAAGAAAGAAGGGGATTTTACACTAATAATAAAATCTTAATTGAAAGTAAAGATAGTTTATTTGATTCTGTTAATATACATCGTCTCTTACACGGTCTCTCCTTTCAATATACTATGTAACTCATTTTTTATTTTTTTTTTTTTTGTTTTGAACATTAACGACGATGGAAAGACGTTAATTTACCTTTTTAATAACAAACTTATTTCATGTTCATTCACTTTTGAAACATAAAAAAGAGAGAATTAAATTTAACATTTAAAATAAAGTTTATATATTAATCATTAATATAGTTCCATCATGAATTCACAAATCACTATTTAATTATTTATCAAAATATTATTAGTTAATTCAAATATTGCTATTACTATATTATTATATATGTTTTAACATATAATGCACTGACGTTTTAATTTGTGTTCTGTGTCTGATATATATTTGTGTATGATACTTTAGGATACTTTATGGATATTTATTAATAAATATATAATTTATAAAGCAATAATAGTACTTTTATGATGACAATAATTTATAATTTTTATGCTGACAAAATTTAATACATAATAACTATATAGTTATCATGTTTTTAAAAATTATTTTACAATTTTCAATATACATATATTACATATTATATCATATTATTTTTAAAATAAATAAATCTGTCTATATTCATGTATCATAGGTTTTAACCAATAAAAATTTATTTAAAAATGTGTTTAAAAGTTATTACTTGTTGCGACACCAATAAAAACCTCAAAGTTCGTCAAGTAACATTAATGAAGTTAGTTATGCTGAATGTTTAGTGCTCTTACTTTATTGTATTTTTCGCATCTGTCCAAATATCAATATGTAAGGTTTATATTTTTCGCAGAACATTGGGTTCGTGTTCGAATAAAATTATTTATAATTTCCCTTTTGAATAAGATTTTTACAATTTAAACGTAATTATGCAACGGGTTCGAATAGATAAACGAAAAAAAAATGTACAACAATTTTAAGATAATTCCAAGTTTTTGGATATTTCCTATTTGGATATAAAATAACTTTGTTCTCAACTTGAAATAAAAATTTAAAATAAGAAAACTGATAGTATAAAAGAATCTATTTCGTTAAATTACAGGTTATCGTACATAATTAGTGAGATTTAAGAAGGTCTAATAGATAAAAAAAAAAAAGCAAATGTAATCAATTATGTTGTTTTTGTGTATTACCCAAACCATCATAGTTGATTTTATTAATTAAATGCTTTTAACAATTAATTATGTTTACTTGTCTTTGGACTAAAAAAGTACTTGAGTTAAACTTTTCCTTGAAAATATTACAAGTGTTTTGATTGATTCATTAAAAGCTGATAATTATTTTTTTCACACCAGAACCTTTTTATAAAAGCTATAGTTCTAACATTATTATGATTTGATTTCCACATACATTGATTCAAAAGCTGTGGAAGATATAAATACTTATTTTGTCTTCAACCAAATATTGGTGTTGTCTTGTAATTGCTTTTATATTATTTGAATATATGAGTTATGTATTTGAGTGAGTCCTAAAATCCTGAACCACAAGTTTCCTGAAATCATGCATGCATCGGCTTCACTGTCTCCACCACAGCAAGAGCAATCATGGTATCAGGAACCTGTCTTGTCTTCACCCACCACCCTCTCCACTCACTAATACTAACATTTTATCTAATTTCATGTTAAACCAATGAGTTAATTATTGAATTACTATCTAATTTCATAACAACATGCTAACCAATGACCCTCATTTAGGAAAATGGAGAAAATCTCATTCTAAATGAGATGGTTCTAATTGAGTCAGCTCTGGACGAAGTTCGAACCAGGTCGGTCAGGACTAACGATTGAGTTAAGTTGGCCTCCACATAAGGTTTAAACCAGTCTACCTTAGTTGAAAGTTGAGTTGAGTCAACTCGGACCAAATTGGCTAAGGTCAAATTAATTCAAATTGTGTCGATGTCAAATCAATTTGAATCAATCAGATCAACCAGCTGAGATCGAGCTAAGTTAAATTAGAGTTAAATTCGCCGTAAAATAGAAATTAATCAAAAAAATGAAATTGAAATGTAAGATATTTTAATTACTTCATCCAAACTAATTATTTAAGAAATGAAAAGAATTTAATTACAAATAATTCATTTACTAAGTATTTCAATTTCTTGAAATTGTTGAAATCCCTATTCCAAACACATGATTAATATGTTTTTTTCTTTAAAATCTTACCTCATGGCACTTTTTCGTTTTATGTTTGTTATAAAAAGTTTTGCTTTTAATTTTTAATGGAAATTTGGTTTTAAGAGTTTTGGTAATTTATATTTAAAGTTTTAAAAATGAAATTTAATTTGTAGTGGTATATTTTTTTTTTTGATACGTGTAATTATATAACTTACAATTATAAAAAAAAATTATTTACTATAATATAATAATTTAATGTTATTGTCATGAATCTTGTTTATCATCATCTAACATATATCAAAATTCAAAATATGAAATATCTATGCTAAATTTCAATTATTATTTGTCTAATATTTGTTCTTTGTGTGATTTCATTCAAGTGATGTATTATAATTTTTATTAGTGTTTGAAAAAAGAGATTAATTAGAATTTAAAGAATGAAAGTAAAGAGACATTTAAAATATGTTTAATTTTTTTTTTTGTAATTTTTAAAAATATTTTTAAATTTTATCAACTTTTTTTTCATTAACTTAGAAACTTTAATAAATGTTTAGGTCTCATGAAATTTTATTTGGTCTTTTATTTGAAATATATACAATTTAAATTATAATTTTTATATAAATATTTGATATTGAAGAAAGAAATATAGATCATTTTAAATATTTGATAATATTATGTTTCCTACATAAAAAATTTTAATTATTTTATAAAAATTAATTAATTGATATTGAAACATTAAACAAATAGATATAGATACAAGCACATATACATTGTATACTCGTTATTCGTTGGGAACGAAAATGAGAAAAAAAATTTAATAATCATTAAATTTTGATATCAAAATGAAAATACATTTTTTTCTTTAAAGATAGGTATAAAATAGCGAAATTCGTACTGATCGCGTCATATTGTGATCCCTACCCGTCTCTAAACCCTAAACCCTAAACCTAAACCCTAAACTCCTATAAATAAAATGAAAAGTCATGCCAAATCGTGTTGCATGTGAATTTAAAGTGATATTAAATCGAAGGTATTTAAGTAAATCGTCATTCATCAATCACAAATCTCCTCACATTAAGTGAGTTTGCTGGAGGAAGTAATCTAAGAAATCCCCTCTCACTTTTCCTCCCAAATCAGCTCAATTATATCTTTCTTTTTCTATTTCAACAGTAAATGACCCGATGAGATCATAGCATAGCATAAGTGTGTCTTTAGGTGATTGTTGCATTGATGGTCTTATGTTATCGATTACGATGGTGAGTTAGTTATAAGGTCATAAAAAACATTCATTTAATAGTGATTTTAGCTTGTTTGATAACGATGTTAAAATAATTCTGCACTGAATAAAAAAATATTATATAAACTTCCAAGAATATCAATTACATAAGGCATTCTGAGTAGCTATTAATTTGTTTATTAAAATAAAAATTAGTAATACTTTTAACATAATATTCAAAGGAGTGATTGTTAAATTATTAAATAAATATAAGGTCTAATTAAATTTTAAGTCCATAATACATTTAAATACTTTCAATTGTTTTATTAAATTTTTATGATCGACCGAGTACAAAAAAAATTATATTGTTTAATTAACTTTGTTGTTTGATTTATTTTTATAACTGCATGACGTGGTTTTTATCACCTTGTTTAATTGTTGTGACATGTTAATTTATGTTAATATTAAGCAACATAGTTTTCTGGTTAAATAAAAATGGAGAGAAAAACAAAACAAAAACTGAAGTGTTGGGAGATTGCATAACAATGGTAGGGTTGGAGTTTTGAGGACATCTAATAACGGGACTCGAGATTTGAAATCACATGAACAACCTTGTATTGTGGAGATAGTGAACCAACAAGGTAAAGTTATCAAATGTTTTCACTTTTTGTTGTGGTATTTATTTGTATTGTCTTTATTGTTTATCTTCTTCCGGTGGGTATTATGTATATCATTGTAAAGAGATTAAAATAACAAATGTGTCATGAAATTTTATACTTTCCAATTTCTTTCTAGGATTTTTCATAAATGAATGTCACACTACAACTTTAGCATGAGGGAATACTAGTATGTGAAGTTGTAAAATATATGGGAGAAAGACACCGTCAATGTATAGACCTGTGCAAGTGGTGTTACTTCTAGTTAATGCGTATATTCAAAGAATACTTAAAATGTAAAAGTGAAGTGGTTGTCGAAAGAAATTACATTGAAGAAGCTATTAAATGAGACGTTTAGTGAGCTAGCTAATTTTGCTCAAAGTCATAACTATGAAGTCAAAGTGTTTATTGTGAATGCTATTGTGAATCATGAGGAGGTAAAAAAAACACAAAGATTTTCTTTATGAAAAACTAAGAAAAAATTTATTTCAAGATAGTGAAGAAGATGATGGGTTTATGGATAATGGGTTGAAAGAAAGGGAAAAAAATGTAGTCATTTAAATTGATGATAAAATGTGTGACATAAGTAATGCTTATGTTAGTGAGGAACTACAAAGTGAGAAACTAATGGATGAAGATGCTAAAAATTATGGGTGATCATGGATTGAATTTTTAAGGATTTAATTCAGATCTATTTCAAATCCAAATAATTGGATCAAACATTTTATTCAAATCCATTTTTGTTGCAGAACTAGTTTGAATTTATTTTTTTTAATCTATATTCAAATATTTATATCAAGTTCAAAATCCAGAATTCATATTTTATAAAATAAATTTAAATTGAATTTTTTAAAAGTTATGAGGTCGGTGTCGACTTGATCAAATTTGGCTTTTTATTGTGGCTGACTTAGTTGAATATGATTGGGGTCTCCTCAACCAAATTTTGGCAAGGATCGACTCAACCCAATTTCGGTCGATCCAATTATTTATAAAATTAAGATTGTGTATAACTTCATATTAAAATCGTTTCTCCCACACGATATATCCATTTTTTATGATAGTTTTCATCTATCTATCCATTTTAATAAAATAATTTGAGATTTAACATAATTCTCGTTAACATTCCGCAATGGGTTATGCATTTTTGTGTAGTCATGCAAGATTCATCCTACAAAATATATTATTCTATGTTTAAGATGTGAACTCGTTCAAATTAATTTCAGTTAGTAGATTAGGTTAGATAATACTCCTCTCAGTATATATATAATTTTTTATTCATAATAGTGACTATTTTAATAACCAATAATTTTTTATTTTGTAAATTCAGTATCTAGATTGGTTACTATAGTGACTAACAACTTTTGGTCACTAAAATTGGTTGTTAATGAAACATTTTCTTGTAGTGAAAAAACTCACTTTCTAGATTATCCGATTAAGAAAAACAACCTTGATAATACTGGTGAATATACATCTCATGTTTTTCATAAGTATTGTATATCAACTGGAATTGAAGTTGAAGATCTAGTAGCACATGTTCATTCTTAAAATGAACTTGTAGAATATTAATAAAATGTCTAAAATTGGTTATAAGACCATTACTTATGAAAGGACTTTTTCTATTAGTAATAATACACATGAAAAATTAGTCTTCGTTCTTTCGTATGTATCCTTCTTCTTTTTTTTCTCTTTATTATCAGTTTTATTTTATAACTGTATAACAATTTATATATTTTATTTTATATGAAATTAAAATAAAACATATAATAACTAAGGAAATACAATAACATAAATAATTAAAATAAAGTAATGCAGCATAGTGGATACAAATAATTGAAAAAACAAAATCGTTGTCATAAAAATAGAGAGCAATGTACTCAAAGAATATAAACCAAAAAAAGTCACATTATACATAAATGTATATCTGATTATAAATCTATCGAAATTAAAATCATAGAGATAAAAAATTAGAAATAAAAAACAATCATAGCGATCAAAACCATATCAAAATAAAAAGAATGAAAAAGAGAGAGCAATGTATACAATCAAAAATCAGAATTAAAAAACAAAAGCAACCACAGGATCAAAAAGCATATCAAAATGAATTTTTGATTATCAAAAAGTCATATTGTGCCTAAATGGATATCTGATTATAAATCTTAGAGATAAAAAATTAAAAATTAATAGAAAAATTTATGAAAAGAAACTGTCTTGCAACAAACTTTGATGCTTACTTGGAATAATACAACTACACTAGGCGTCAAAGAATATTAGGGTTTGCGAATTGACATGTCAGTCCCTAAAATTTGGTGAGTCTAATTAGAATTTTACCTAATATATTAAACTAGCGGACTAAAAACAAGTTGGAATGGACTTGCTTGCTTACTATTTTTTAAATTAAAAAAATTATAAATTAACTTTTGTATAATATATTATTTTAAGAATATAAATATACAATATTATTATAATTTAAATTATTAAAACTTATAAATTCAATCTTAATTATTAATAATTATTAATTATAATAAAACGATATAACATAAAAGAATAAATAATTATTTTAATTTATATTATTATAAACATTAAGTAATCGATTAAAATTATAGAAAATATTTGTTATATTTTTTTAATATGTATATATATAAAAAAAAATTAAAAATAAAAAAAAAGAGAAAACATTTAAAAAAAATAGTGGGCTTGCCCTCGAGTAAATCAAGATTTTTAATCATCTTAATATGACGAATGAGCTCCACTTTTCCATCTTACTAAAATAAATCGCCCTATCATGCAATGACACGCAATAATAAATAGCTTTTATCATTTAACTCGCTAAGACAATGAGAATCTGTCTCCATTAATCTTCTTCCAAACACACATTTATTGTAAAAATATATTGTCTATTAACTTTTTATCAATACTTAAAATTGATTTTTTTTTTAACTTCTAGAATGGACTATTCACTTTATAACAATAAAGTCAACAATCATTTGCGGCAATTTTATAAAATATGTTGAAGTTTATCTTTTGACATTCTTGTAAGTTTATTATTTATGATCACCATTTCTGATCACGACACTTCAATGCTTTTAATAGGTGATGCAAAAGTACACTTTTTTTAACCACCGTATTAAAAATGCAACAACTAGCATTGTTTAGAAGTAATAAATTTACATCAAAATTCCCACTTAAGAAGAAGTGCATACATTTTAGCTTTCTTTCCCTATGCATGCGTTATGAGAGCCAAATGCATCAATACAAGATTAATGATAATTCACCTTCGTATTATAAATTTGAAATGTTAATTTGAAGGGAATACATTTCCATCCCTGTTCATACAATCACACGTCTTCATTTTAAATGTTCAATGTAAAACCATATCATTTTTTCTTAAGTCTGATGTTCAAAAATTAATTTTAACTCCTTAAAATTCTGACAATGCTCAAATTCTTCAGTAAAATAGGCTTTAAAATTCCAAACATTTCTGATTTATGTTGTATTAAACTGCTAAAAGCTCTACTTATTCATATTTTAATAATATTATCTAGGTTTACAAATATTCATTGAATGCATACAAAATTTTCCGATAAGCATTAAATATGTAATATGGATAAAAAAATTCACACAATATTTTCCTATCCATCATTAGAACATAAATTATGTTCTAGAGAAATACTCTAACGCAAAACGTTTAGCAAAATGTGTTACATAATGTGCATTATAACGGCATGACAACGTTTTAACATAGTAATCGCGTTGCCGGAGAAAATACCAACCTAGGATTCCCTACAATTTCCATAGCAAAGGCATTGTATGCATGTTGCAAGTACTAAAAAAGTAAAAGCAAAAAAACAGTAGCGTAAATGGAACTTCAGTCATCTCTTCAACTTCATCTTTGTACGGGGCAGGAACTAGGTTGTGTCTCACATGCATGCATAAATGTAACAAGGCATTGTAACAAAACAATCATCACACAAACGCTTTAAGTAAAGGATGAATAATAACAATCAAAAGAGATGGAGTGTAGACAATATTGAGTTTTCAATTGATGCTTATTGGAGATAATAATATAATCAGATGAGAATCACCTAGTATAGGCTCTAAACAGGATTGGATGATGAATTCTCAACCAAGACAGTGAAAATTTGAACAGTTGCCATCAAAATACTGAGGACTATAAACAGAAGCAATGGAGGCTTGTGAAGTCACATCCAATAGGTAATGAGGAGTCATTTTCAGGTTTTCCACTAGCCTGATCAACGTATCTCACCGCTTTGTCTGGTGTTTCTGCTACTGCCAAGAGGGGCAGAACTCGGACTTGAGAGTTGCACATCAGATAACGAGATAGAACCACCTTGTGAGAAAATTAGACCGACAGAAGTACCAGAAGAAGGTATTCTGGCTGAAAGGGATTCCTTTTTGGACCCGGACATCAGTTCAGACCGAAGCTCTGAAGATGTTGTAGAAGGAGCCAGCTGAGACAGCAAAGACCCCACAGGGTATGGAGTAACTGGCACATCAATGAAAGAAGATACCGATGGACTGTAGCTCAAAGATCCCAAAGGATGGTCAAATTTGCACGTGGACCCAAACTTGCAATGCCCGTTTTGCAAGTAAAAAGCGCAAGGTTGTACGCCCTGTTTTCTAGAAAACAAATTAATTAAGAAAAATCCCAAAAATATAAAATATAAAACACAAATTGTAATGCTGCAATGAAACATGAGAATGTGCTTAAGAACAGTTAAATATTCCAGATAAAATTAATGCATTCAAACAAATAACAACTCTAAACACTAGTGTAACTGAGATGAAAAAAAAATTTACGAATGGATTACACTATAAACACTAAGGCTACAAGTGCGTAACTCCATTGTAAATAATTCTATTTGCACATGCATCCCGGTCACAAATGCGCACAACTGGAATAGATTTTTTTGCACATGAGATCTATGCAAGGCATCCTGAATCCAAAACGAGTAACTTGTGCTATTGTGGTGTCCAATAGCTCATTAAATAGCATGTTTCCTCAAAAACGAAGAAACATGGTTTGACCACAACAAAAATTTATTTCCAAAGGAACTATAAATCCAAATCCTCTCTGCCATAACCCCCAGTTTAGATCCTATGTTTCCATCACATATCCCTCCAAACATAATAAAACTTTAATCATGCAAAACTCAAGATAGAACAGCAACTAACCGTGTCACAATTTGGCATCATGTACATCACTACATTGGCCTTTTCAGTGGAAGCAGGAAAGACAATTTTTATATTTCAGACATATATATGAGCAAGTCACTTTTATGCCATATGAAATTAAAAAGAAAAATAGAGTGAATAGCAGCTTTTAAAATGGGACTGATTATAGGAAAATAATAATCACATGCATTTTATTCAACAGGTTAAACTTTGTCCGAAGGTTAATTTTTCATGAAATAAGGGCTTCGAATGAATATATGATCAAGAGTACAATCTTAGCTATCCCCATTCCTGTAAATAAGAAGTTGCATTCCACATCTCAGGCCTAAAAGGCTCGTGCAGACAGCTTTATATATACATATTTATATTATGTTCTGTCAAGGGCCAAATCTAATCGTGCAAAGCAAAAGTTTAATACTGTCTCTTACTCCAGGTCAATTGCTGTCCATGTTGTTCCTAGTGCAACTGAAGCTACGCTATGAGTTAATTGCCATGCAGGGATACTTTTATAATATCAGGGCTCATGTTACAAAAGGTTGTCTAGACTACCAACAAATTTTTTATTTCTAATGAGTAGGAAATAGTAGTGCTCCCTGAGCACAATAGATGTGCTATTCATACATTTGTCATGTGTAGATATGCACATTTTATATGGATAACATCATAAATTATAATTGTAACACTTTAAAGTACCATACAACTTAAATTTAAATAAATCTAAGAATGTTAACTAGACAATAAGACAAGTAATCAAATCAAGTGAGCAACCATACATACCGGTCGTAAAGGAAGTCCAATTGGGCTAAGAAATGGTCGTGCAACAATATGGTCCCGAGGATGATGATATCGACAAGCTAATCCAAATTTACAGTCCCCTGTTCTCAGAAAGTATTGGCATTCAGGTTCACCGGGTCTTTCAGGAAATAATTGATCCTTAAGTATGTTTCCTGAAGGACTGGTAGTAGAGGACAGCGGAGTATACGGTCTAGCAAAAGCTGATGTTGGTGATGACAACTGGGTCACTCCGTATAAAGAAGTGGCTCCAACAGCAGGTTGAGCACCAGGAGATAGCACAGGACTTACAGGTGCCTGCACAAATTTAAAATTGTCAGAAGAAAGCAACTGCTAAATGAAGAAAAATTGACTTTTCACTTTGCAGACATGTCCCTCTCACCGAATAAGGACTCCATCCAGGAAACTGGACAACCCCTGGAGAAAGAAGTACAGGACCATAAGCCCCTTGTACATAGGAACCGGACAATACAGGGGGCCTTGCCACTCTTAAGTTTGCAGAAGCTCCTGCATACTGTTCAGCCACAGGAACGGTAGGAGACTGCACCTGTTGATAAAATTGAGGTGCAGATGCTGGCAATGGTGTGCCAGCGGGTTGAGGATGATGGAATTTACAGGTAACACCAAATTTGCACTGCCCCGTTTTCAAATAATAGGAGCACTCTCTCTCACCCTGTTCAAAAAAAAGACAGTTAACAATAGCATTGTTTGCTGCGGGCTACAGGTGGCAGAAGAAGAGCAAAAAGAAGAGTCATACTGGCCGTAATGGGTATCCGTAAGTATTTAGTGGAGCTTGACTTAAATATCCACCTCCATTTTTTGGATGGTGGAATTTACAGGATGCTCCAAATTTACAGGTTCCGGTCTTTAAATAATACTGTTCATCAGAATGACGAAGAAGAATAAGTATAACCATTTTAAAAAAATTGCAGATTGAACATAAAAAATCATTTATGGAAATAAAACAAAAACCAAGACCTGACATGGAGGTTCCCCCACCCGTTCTGGGTACTCCCCCGTAGCTCTTACCGCCGCAACAACCTAAGCAGCATTTGACTCAACTGAGTCAATTCATATTCATATACTTTAGCAATAAGATGAAATAAAATACTCGCTATCTACATAAACATTGTTATTTTTTTCTAACTAAAATACGCTTCTGCAACACAACCAGCTATCCTTTAAACCGGATTCCCACTTTCAAGTGGCACTTCACATTGAGAAAGTAAAAATTGAATAGAACCCTCCTCGCTAAAAAGGAAAAAAACTAACTACACAGTAAATGAACATTCCTACAGAACATCGACCTTCAGAAATAAGCAATAACACCGACACAGGGCCAAAAAAGGCATGAAAACAATGCCAACTACAAAAACAAAAAACACTTGCATGAAACTCTAACCTAATGCAGAATCTCAAAGTGATGGAAAGGGTTACCGCAGCACGATCACGAGGGTGATTGTAACGACACCTGCTACCGTATCCGCACACACCGGTTCGCATGTAATACACACAATTGGGAACGCCGGGCCGCTCCGGGTAAGATTCGCCGCCACCGAGCGTTAAATGCCACATGGATTCTACACAAAAACCAAAACCCTAATTAGAAGCCACCGAAAAACCCCCAAAACTAACACAGCAGAAGTTGGACATTAATAAAAGCTAACAGAGGAGAAGAGAAGAGAGAAAGACCTTCGAGAGCAGTGTCGATGCCCGGTGAGGGCCATTCGGGTTGGTTGACCGGGTTGGATCCGTTCCTGACGGGGGCCCGACCGTACAAGTCCATGGAAACGGGTTTGAGTTGGAGTGTCCGAAGTGAAGAAGGTGGTTGGTGGTAGAGAGGTGTTGAAGTGTGTGGAAGATCGGCGAGCTGGTGTTGTTCGGTGGTTTCGAAGCGGAGAGACAGAAAGGGGATTTTCACAGCTTCACTGTACAGGGCGTGCGTTGGAGCGTGCGTGTGTGTGAGAGTGAGTGAGAAAGTGTGTGTTTTGTTTTGCTTCTTCTCTCTGACTAGGACCGTACGGTCTCTAGTGTAGTAGTGTGTTGTAATGGGCTTTTCAGCTCCATTTTCTTTCGCTGTTTTTCTTGTATTAATTTCAGTTTTTTGTTCCTTCATTTGTGCCTACCCGCCACAGTTTAAAATCACAAAACGGGGTTCTCACTTCACCAGTAACCGACACTCATCCTTTTGTAAAGTGACGCAACTGCCCTTCCATTCCAATATAAAATTATATTACATTCATAACATAAAGTTCTACGCTTTTAATTTATTCAAATAATAACAGATAAATTGAATTCAAATTCCAAGGTGATTTCACTTTTTTTCACCCGTTAGAGGTATGGTTTTGTTCACAGGTTTATGATTGAACCGTTTAAATTCTAAGCTGTTTTTCTTTGTTTTCTTTATGTGGGGACAAGAGAAGGGTTCCCAAATGCCGTATCAGAGTGTGCCTCTTTATCTTTTCATAACTAAGTTTTGTTATTACTATAATAATTCAGAAAACTGGACTCATCTTCTTGTATTTATGTTGAATCACATCTACATTCTTACTAGTTTTAGAATAGATATACTCATTCTTATGTTTTTTAATCAATTGAATCACAACTCTCTTTTTGTATTTTATCTAAAAGTATCATCTACTAAAAATTACATAAAAAATTTTACAGTTAAAATTTTAAAATATAGATTACAAATTACTATAGAAAAAACTAGTTAGTTTAATGGTAAGAAAGTTACTCTAATCTTGTATTAATTCTCCTTAAATAATTTTTTTCTTTTAATAAACAAACAACAGTTCTTCGTTTTGTTTTTATTACATTTATACTTTTATAAAAGTCACATATAAATTCGATAACGAGTTAATAGATTTAATCATAGAGAATGGGTATTTATTTATTTATTTGAATACTAGAATATATTTTCTAAAAAGGTAACTTTCATGATATTTTCTGAGTAAATCATTCAATTTTTTTTTATAATAATACTCGTTACTTTTATATTTTAAATCTTCATTTTTAATTTTCGTATTTTTTATTTACGTTTTACATAATATGGTATTTTTAAATAAAACTAAGAAAATGAGTGTTATTTCAAAAAGAAAAAATTAGGATAAAAAGATACTAGTGTCGTGAGTTAACAACATAAAATATATGTCATTCGTTAATAACAGAAAATATGTAAGCGAGGCGACTATTCTGATTAAAACTAGAAGATTCTTAATGTAATTTAGTAATGAAAGAAAAATTAGTTTTCCGTGCAAACTATTTTAACATATTAACTTAACATGGTTTAACTTTCAACTATTAAGAGTATTTGAAAACTAATTTGCTCCATATTTGGTACTTCCCAATGATAATCCACTCATTAAATTTGAAAAGATATTGTTAAGAGTTTAAACACAGTTTCACCTCTTCACACATCTTCATTTCAAAACAAACATTTTTCTTGTTTTTTTCATATAAAATCAGACTTTATTTATTAAATCTTCATTATTTAAAAGAATATTTTCTTAAATTCTGACATTGCTTAAATATTTGAGTAAAATTACCACATATTAATATTTATATTTTTAACTTTATTTCATTAACTAACGTTTTAAAATATTGACTTTCAATATTCCCTGGATTCAAAAATATTTATAGAATGCAGAATATATTTGCAGATACGCACAAGATATGCATGGATGCAATAGTACAAAGCAGAAAACAAAAAAACGAGATGCATTAGAAAAAGTTGTACCAAAAAACACTACCAACATTTTAACCTCCAAGAGCAAGGTCAAATTGCTATTAGATATTCGGTTAAGTTTAGTAAGAGAAATATTCTTTAAACCTGTTATGTGTGGGGAGAGATTGCAGGTAATAGCAGTAGAAAAACTGCAAACAAACCATATATATCTTCGGAAAATGTAACCATAATGATCACACAAGAGCAATAAATTAGGTAAAATAATAAACATTCCGAAGAGATGAAGAATAGAAAGTGTTAAGTTTTCTATTGAAGCTTATTTGAGATAATAATAATAATATAATCAGATGAGGAGAACATAGAAGTGAATGACCTAGTATAGGCTTTTAAAACCGAATTGGATGATGGATTTCTAAACACAGCGATAGCGAATCTTTGAACAGTTTCAATTAAAGCATCGGGGACTATAGACAGAGCAATGGAGGCCTGTGAAATCAATCCAATGGATAATGAGGACATATTTTCAAGCTTGCACTAGCGATGTCAACGTATCTCACCACTTTGTCTGGTGCTTCTGCTACTGCTAGCAGAGGCAGAACTCTGACTTGAGAGTTGCACATCAGATAGGGAAACAGACCCACCTTGTGAGAATATTAAACCCACAGAGGTACCGGAACTATTTCCAGAAGAAGGTATTCTGGCTGAAAAAGATTCCTTTTTGGACCCCGACATCAGTTCAGGCCGAAGCTCTGAAGATGTTGTTGAAGGGGCCAGCTGAGACAGCAAAGAACCAACTGGATATGGAGTAACAGGCACATCAATGAGAGAAGATGCCGATGGACTGTATCTCATGGATCCCAAAGGATGGTCAAATTTGCACGTCGAGCCAAACTTGCAATGCCCATTTTGCAAATAAAATGCGCAAGGTTGTACACCCTGTTTTCTAGAAAACAAATCAATTAAGAAAAAACTCTCAAAATAAAAAAACACACAATTGCAATGTCACAACACGAGATTGTGCTTAAGAACAATCAATTATTTCACATAAAACTCATACTTCAATCAAATAATAAATCCTTAGCTGGTCACTAAACTCTATACAGAATATATGAATCGATAAGTTATAATCACTACTGCCACGTGCAACCAACTCCATCAACAATAATTGTATTTGCACATGCGTAGTAATCAAAATCACAAGTGCACACAACTGCATAGGTTGTTGCATCTGAAATATATGCACCTACGCAGAGCTACCTGGATTTAAAAGGAGTAACTTGAGCAGTCAAGTATCAAATTTGTGTGTAAGTAACCTTTTTACCCAACAAGGTAAAAAATAGCTGACCACAAGTTCGCGGCCAAAATGTACGTACAATGTAATGATGAAATCATATCCCATCCACTGTAGTCCCCAATTCAGATCCTATGTTTCATATCACATCCCCCCAAAGATCATGCAACAGCAAACATGCAAAACAAAATCCAAGATAGAAATCAAACTATCATGCTACAAATTTAACATCAACCACATCATCACTATATTGGAAGTTGTAGTTGGAAACTGAAATGCGTTAACCATCACTTCCAAACTAGATTTCACCAACACCTGGGTTTCCTAAGCTGGAAAATCATTCAAAGATGATAACCAAATTTAACAGTCACAAGACAGTAGATTTTGTTGTCAAAATCTTGAACTGTTAAATTTTAGAGGCCTCTATACCGAAAGCCACATTAATATCATAATTAATTAAAAGAAAAATAGAATGAGTGTGTAACACAGACTTTTGTTGAACAACTTAATCTTTTAGGAAGGTTGATTCTTGACCTGAAATGAGGACTTCAAAGTCCAAATACTTTTTGAGTGGAGGGCCCTGTGTGTGCATAAAATCATCCATGGTTATCAAACTCACAGGTCAACTCACAAACTCGAACGATTTTACTTGTCTCCAAACTAGTTTCTTGGTAGACTCAAGCAAACTCGATCAAACTCAGTTCACTCATGGTAGACTTACAAGTTCACCAAATCCGTTGTTTGGCACAAAAACCGACACAAAATTATGTCATTTGACTATTTCAAACACATTTTGAGAACCCACATCACAGTGAAATATAGGGTTTGGCTTGCAACTTCTCCAAACAAAAAGAGTGTACCCCTCATCAGATCTAGTACTCATGATCTGATTCTGCACTCTATCCCCAACCGACTCAGTGTCACATCAAGTTGTGAAAATTTTAAAATGTCCGGAAGTGGGAATGGTTCAAATTCTTTTGATGTCAATATAGAAGTTTCCTCACTCTCTAGACTTGGGACGAGCAAGTTCAGCTGACCCAACTCTAGATGTACTCAATATTGATAATTTAGGTTTTATGCCAATGTAATGCACACTTTTTTATCAGGGAAAGAGCTTGATGGTGATGAAGATAATGATATTGGAGATGATGTCATTAGAGGATTGGAGACACAAACTTAAACATTTTTCCATTCTTAGTTATTTAATTGTTTTCACCTTAGGAACTTATGTTTCGTAATTGTATGAACGTATCTGTTTAGTATAGTTTAAACTTATACAATTTATGGAATTGAAATGTTGAATTGGAATGGCATTGTGCCACCAACGACCAACTCTATCATTGTGCAAAGCAAAAGTCTAATATTATCTGTTACTCCAGATCAACCGTTGTCCATGTTGACCCTAGCGCAACAGAAGTTGGATTATTGAGTACCTAATGCTATTAGGGCCCAAGTCACAAATAAAAGGGCAGGTTGTCTAGACCACCTGCAGATTTTAATGTCTAATAGGTAGGAAACGCGAGTACTGTGCCCTAAGCAAAATAAACATCGTATTCACACTCTTTGTATATGTACATCTATAAGTATAAAGTAACATAAAACAACATTTAATTAAATCGTAGAAATTAACCAGACAATTGAATATTCAAATCAAGTGAGTAACCACATACCGGACGTAAAGGAAGTCCAACAGGATTAAGAAGTGGCCGTGCCACAATATGATCCCGAGGATGATGATATCGACAAGCTAATCCAAATTTACAGTCCCCTGTTCTCAGATAGTATTGGCATTCAAGTTCACCAGGTCTTTCAGGAAATAATTGTTCTTTCAGGCTGCTTCCTAAAGGGCCAGACGTAGAGGGAAGGGGAGTATATGGTCTTGCAAAAGCTGATGTTGGTGATGATAACTGGGTTACTCCATATAAAGATGTACCCCCAACGGCAGGTTGAGCACCAGGAGATGGCACAGGACTTACAGGTGCCTACACCAATTTAAAAATTTCAGAATAATGCAACTCCTAAAAGTTAACACAAAAAAGATGACTTTCCACAACACGCACACACATGTCCCTCTCACCGAATAAGGACTCCATCCGGGAAATGGGACAACCCCTGGAGAAAGAAGTACAGGACCATAAGCCCCTTGAACATATGAACCAGGCAACATAGGAGGCCTAGCCACTCTCAAACTTGAAGAAGCTCCTCCATACTGTTCAGGCAGAGGAACTGTAGGAGACTGCACCTGTTGATAAAATTGAGGTGCAGATGCTGGCAATGACGTGCCAGCAGGTTGAGGATGATGGAATTTACAAGATATACCAAATTTGCACTGCCCCGTTTTCAAATAGTAGGAGCATTCTTTCTCACCCTGTTAAACAAAAGGCGTGGTTCAACATGGCATTATTTATACTACTGTCAATTACATGAGGGAGATGAGGAAAAAGAAGTGTCATACAGGCCTTAATGGGTATCCGTAGACATTTAGTGGAGCTTGACTTAAATATCCACCTCCATTTTTAGGATGGTGGAATTTACAGGATGCACCAAATTTACAGGTTCCCGTTTTTAAATAATACTGCTCATCAGAAACACCAAGTATTAATAACCACATTAAATTAGAAATTTAAGAAGAAATTTGTAGATTTTATTTGAGAAAAACCATTTAAAGGGGCCAAAAATAGCATACCTGACACGGAGGTTCCCCCACCCTTTCTGGGTACTCCCCTGTAGCTCTTACTGCCGCAGCAACCTAACGCATTGATATTTATACACTTTAGCAATAAGATGTAAGAAAGAAAAAACTTAGTCATCCACATTCTTCAATTCTCACTTTGGAAGTACACTTCATATTGAGAACCCCCTTCCTCGCTAAAAAGGAAAAGAACCAACCACGCAGTAAACGAACATTCATACACAACATTGACCTTCAGAAATAAGTAACAACACCAACACAGAGCCAAAAGAGACATGAAAACAATGCCTACCAAAAATCAACAGCAACAAGACACTTGCATGAAACTCTAACCTAATGCAGAATCTCAAAGTGATGGAAAGTGTTACCGCAGCACGGTCACGAGGATGATTGTAACGACACCTGCCACCATATCCACACACACCAGTTCGCATGTAATACACACAATTGGGCACGCCGGGCCGCTCCGGGTAAGATTCCCCACCACCCAACGTCAAATGCCACATGGATTCTGCAGAAACCGAAAAAACCCTAATTAGAAGCCACAAAGAAACCCCTAAACTAACACAACACAGCTTCCACATAAAGTAAACCCTAATATAAGAAGCAGAGAAGAGAGAAAGACCTTCGAGAGCAGTGTCGGTGGCCGGTGAGCGCCATTCGGGTTGGTTGACCGGGTTGGATCCATTCCTGGCGGGGCCCCGACCGTACAAGTCCATGATAAAGGTGTGAGAGTGTTGGTGTTTGAAGTTAAGAAGCAGTTTCCAGGGAGAAGGGTCTAGAAGATTCTGGAAGATGAGAGAGGTCTGGTGTTGTTTCGGAACCCGCTAGATAGAGACTGGTTTGAGCGGTGTTGGTGAGTGAGTATGTATCTGTGTGTGTGTGTGTGTGTTTTTGTTTCCCTTTCTCTCCAAGACTGTACGATGTCTGATGTGGTGTGTTCACTGTGTTGCGCTTTTCAGCCCGATTTTCTTTCTCTGTTTTTTCTATTAATTTTGGTTTTTCTTTTTTTGTTATTTGGGTGTCTGCGTACCCGCCAAATAGCGCAAAATGTTATGTTCCTTCCAACATCATCTTATCCTGTCATGTTTTAATTAAAACTCAGAAAGGAAGACCTAAGCTAACTTAACAGGTAACCGACACTCTTTCTTAGCTGAAATTACGTGTATAACCTTCGCTCTATGTTTGTTCATTTATTTTATTTTTTTCTTTATTTGGGGATTATTAGATAATAGTTACCTATCAATTCTAGACTTATTTTGTCTCCAATGTCATACTTTTCATTCTAAATGTGATTTATAAACTTCCCTAGTGAGTCTGTGTTTTTTGTTTTTTTATGTAGAGCCTAAGGAAGGAATATTTTAACCTTTTATTTTATTTTATCAATTAAAATGTTAGATTTATTAATTATTTATTTAATATCATTCTTCTGCAGAGTTTTTTGTATTAAGATCAGGTAATTAGTCTAAATATGTTCTTCAATTACTATTTAGTTATAACTTTTTTTCTTGTTTACGAGGAAATCTTGCTTCATTACAGGGAGTTTAAGCTTAATTGTGGAGAATTTCGCATAAACTTTTAAATGTATTTTTGTGTCTTTCTTCGTCATCATGTTTTTTTTTTCGGAGTTCATGACAAGATCCAACTTTCTATATCGGTCTAATTTTTATCTATCTTTTAACCGTCACATAATTTGGCATAATATTTACTTACATATAGTTTTTATAAAGTGATCAGGATTGATTAAAAAAATGGAAATGAAATATATCCCTCTCAATTCTTGAGGATAAGATTATTTAGAAAAATTGAAATAGCATACATCTTCAAATTTAAACCTACATTATTATATCAGTTTTATTTTCATAATTATCACTATTATTAATAATGACAACAATCAATCACAATCATCTCTCCTCTTTTTAGTTTATAATGATTGAAGGAGGGTGATAATACAATTAAATTTTTAAAATTAAGGGTGTGATGATGATTACATTGCTTTTTAACTGTGAAATGTAGAAGAAAAGCATAAGTAACTTCTTTAAGAATTCATCAATAACCAATTCATTCGTGTATTTTGATAGTATTTTTGTAACAAAAAAATCATTTCACACGTACACAGAGAAACACACCAGTTTTATATCTCAAAGAGGATAAAACAAAGACAAACATTTATATAAATTTAAATAAAATTGGTTATTTTTTAGATATATTAGAAATATTATGTTAACCCATTTTAAAGAAAACCTTTTAAAAATTGAATGCATTTCATTTCATGTAACACTTTACTTATGGAATTTCTATATAGTACCTCTCTGCACAAGTAGGGTCCCATTAATATGATACCAACCCACTAATTATAACATTCAATCTATTATTATTTTAAAAGAAGTAAATAATATTTATTATTGCATGTTTTTCTCATTCTTTTTCCTATATTATATCTCTTGTTTATAGTCTCTCTCTTACTTTTTATAATAAATGATACACAACAGAAATAACACCACCTACCATTAATCATGAACATTAATCATACTTGTGTTTCTCTCATCCTAAAACCTAAAAAATTTAATGGACATGCGAAAGAAGAAATGTTCTAGACAATGACTTGCGTTTCGTTTTTTCCATAAGACAATTCAAATGAAAAAAAAAAAAGAAACAAATTCATAATATAAAGTCCAAATCCAATATAAGATTTAGATAAAATATCGAATTTAAATTTTCTTCTGTGTTGAATTCATTTCCCTTCTCCCTTTCATTCTGTGGACGAAATATGATTCATTTTGTTTTTATGCAGAATGATGAAACAGGCTTACACGAAATATTGAAAGAATAAAATTTCTGAATTAGAATATTTATGTATTTATTTAATCACTTGTTTATGTCAAGTTTAGCAATGAATAGATAGATCCTTTGAATACCAAATCATTATCTTAAACTAATATATTTAATTTTAAAATTCATCCCAATAAAAATATCTATAAATTCAAGTATTTTGGAGTTAAGATGATTAAAGAATTTAGAAGGTTGCAAACTTAAAAAAGGAAAATCTTTTATTTAGAATTTATTTTTGAAATTTTTTATGTAAAATTATTTATTAAATTGTCATGATTAATTTTTTTATTGTTACTTTGATTTATATTTATATTATTATTATCTTATTTATTCAAAGAGCGGTTACTCTAATTTTTTAATTTATTTTTCTTTTATATATATATATATATATATTCTCTTTGATATAAAAGCACGTGTGTTTAAATGAAAATTTATAAAATATTATAAAATTGAAAGTAATAATAAGCATAAAATAACCAATATAAACATTTAGAATCACAAAAAAGTAAGTTTTTTTTTCCTAAACTTTTATTTTTTTACATAAAATCCAACTTTGAATATAGAGTTTAGATTTGGATCTTATTTTCCTATTATATTTGTGGTATTTTAATTCTTATGCTTCAATTAATTTATTGTCTACCAAAAGATTAAACCTTAATCTAATTAATAGTTTTGTAGAAAATTTTAACTCCTCATTAAGATATATGTAAAAAAATTCTCGAAACTCGTAAATTGAAAAGTACCGAAAAACAAAATTGGCAAAAAAAATATATTTCTAATCCTAATACAAATCCAACATAAAAAACAACAACACAAATAAAAAGAAAAAAATATATTAACCAAAAATGAAAATAAAAATATCGGTACATATGGGACATAAGATTCAAGCAAATGTAATATGTCAAAATTGTTAAAAAATGACTATAGAATAGAAAAAAACAAGAAAAGGTAAGAGAAGTCACAAAAAGATTAAGTATAAAATAAAATCATGATTGATTATAAGATAATAAAGATAACTAATCATTCTTTTTTTGTTTTGGTAAACAAAATTATAATTTATTATAAAAATGTTTTAACTCATTAAATATCATTTTTAATATCAATAAAAATTAACAAACATTAATAATAATTTAATTAAATTTTATTATCAAACATAAACTTATAATTAATTTAATAGAAGTATATTAGTACTAAAAAGAATTTTAAGACTTTTTTTTTTTTAAACATAATTTTATAATTAATTTAAAAGAAAAATAATAATACTAATTTTTTTAGACCTTATTTTATTAAAGGCCTAAAACAAATGTTTTATTTGTTTTACCCTAGGACTGACCATGTTAGTGTATCCACCTATTATTTGAAATAATCACAATATTATAGATTCTTTATTAGAAGAATGCAACATTTTATTTGTTTCTTAATTTCTTTCTATTTGTTTTTTTCAGATTTCATTTTGAAGTTAAAAAATTCAATAAAATAAAGATCATATATATATATATATACTATTATTATTGAAAAGATTCATAACAATAAGTTTTATCCTTAGAAAGAAAAAAGAAATTTAAGTGGTTTATAATATTATTGTGGTGTAACAAAATGTTTGATAACTAACTAGGATATACAACCAACATTCATGGAAAGAATATAGTTAATAATGCCAACAAAGAAAAGTTAAAAACCCAACCTTTACAAAGTGTTTAATTCTCATGCAAATAAAAAATGTAGAAATGAAACAAGTGTACTCCCTCAAATTCTTTGTCAGCTACGCTTTTATTTTTCAAAATTACAAATTCTAGAAAAAGAAATTAAAATATCAAATGAAGTCTAAAATTAATAAACTATATTTGTTTGGAAAGTCTATTGAATCGAGTCTTAAAATGGTTAATTGGTTTTTATTAGACGTCTTACTTTAAAAAAAATTAATAAATTAAAATTATTTTGTCTAAAAAGTTTGAGGTTAGAGATTTCAACTTAAAGTATGTATGACTTTTTTCTTTTAAAAGCTTTTTAAATGATTCCAACATTTCTAACTTTCCAACTTTTGTGTTTTCTTTAAAATAAGATTCTTCTAGTTTCATTTGAATAATTAAAACCTAAAGATATAATCAAAATGAAGCAAATGTCAAAATCATTTGCATTTTCTCCTGTTACAAACTTAATATATATATATATATATATATATATATATATATATATATATATATATATTATTTAAAGAAATCCAAAATTATCAGGACTCATTCAAACTTTTGGATAAAAAGTTGTTTGAGTCTATATTTTAAATTGTTGTATAAAAAATAAAATCATTCCATAATTTTTTTGGTGAAATATCCCCTTTTGGAGTAATTTCTTAAAATTTCTATATTTTATTAAAAAGATAATTCTAGTGTCAAGGTCTCTTAGCATCAACTAAATTATTCATCTTTGTATCATAAATATTTTTTATAAGTATGTTAGTAATATGTATATTTTGTAATATTTCAATGAATATAACTAGAAAAATATAATGATAATTTAACGTTAAATTTATCTATTGAACTATAACTTTCTCATTCAAAATTCTATTAGATTGACATCACATGTAAAACCTTAGAAAATGACGTTTTAAAAGTGATAGTGGTTTAAAAATAATGAGACTCGATTATTTTAATATTAGAAGGTTTTAGTATAAATAGAATTGTTATAAACAAGTTTCATTATTTTAAAACACACAATCTCTCTAGAAACCACTTTTCTAGAGTTCTCTGACTTCTCTCTAGAGGTTCTGTTTCTCTGATCGTCTGATTGAAGAACCGAGACCGTAGGATTGATCCTCTCGGCGAACTCTTCAAATTGGACCGATCAGTTTCTCCGTTCGCATAGAGCATCCTGTGGAGTTAGAGGTGTTGACGTTTTTAAGGCATTGAAGTTTATAAAGTTGTCTAAAAAAGATAACAGGTAAGGGAAGCTAACTGTTTTGCTTGAATTTCATATAGAAATCATTCTGATGACTTTGAATTGCATGATTGAGTGTTGTATGAGTGCTTGAACTGTGTAATTGAGTGTATGATTGGATTGTGCTAGATTTTCTGGACTGTTGCATGTGAAAACAAATTGGGAATCTGGTATTTTCACCTAAGCGAGCAGCTCTCGCCTGAGCGAAAACACCAGAAACTCATCCCCTGTCTCTGCGCGAGATCTCGCCTAGGCAAGCCAATCTCGCTTGAGCGAGAGTCACTCTCGTCTAAGCGAGACAACTTAGCTTGAGCGAGAATTCGCCCAAAGTTTGGGTTGTTCTCTGTTTCGAGCCTCGCTCAGGTGAGAATGACTCGCCTAAGCGAGAGATCCCTTTCGCCTGGGCGAGACCTTCCAGCTTGAGCGAGAACCCCTGTAGTTGAGTGTTATTCCCTTGTTTCTAATGGATGAAGCTATGTTTAAATGTTAAAATGTTAAAATGTGAACTTAGTTATGATATGCATGAATTGTTATGACTGGTAATATGTGTGGTGAAATTGCATGAAGTTGGAATATGAGAAGATGTGGTTGAATTAGGATTTCAAGGGAAATTCTAAGAGGAATGTTTTAGTGTATGTAAGGACATAAAGACTCAGTTTTGGTTGGTATCCTGACGCTCCAATAACCATTAAGGCTCATGTAGAGCATAATGAATTATGTCAGGAGGAGTAACAGGAGGTCTTAGTCTGTGGACCCGATTCAGTCACAGACGCGAAGGGAACTTACCTTAGGAGTGATTGGGTGATAACCCCTTGTGTCCAAACTCTGCAGAGTTTGGGAACCATCACAAGTACACGCCACCAAGAGATCCGATGTCGCTTACATAATTCGGATATTGAGTCTAGAGTAATATATTTGTACTATGTTTGTGGTGGCCTATGTGATTCTGGTAAAAATGAGAAAGATTGCATGGTTTGTTTATAATTGAATTGCATGATTTTTCTTATCAGATTAGCTTACCCCTGCTTTCTGTGAGTCTGTTTCGTGTTGTATGTTTTTCTTTTGCGATGATCACCTATTTGGTGGGAGCAGATGTGGTTGCAATGTCAAAGGCACTTCTGGAAGATGAAGAGTCATCGTTTTAGTGTTTAGGAGGAGGTTTCCAGTGGGATCTTTAGCAGTGGTCAGTTTAAGTATAAAGTTTATTAATTTAGTTTAAGTGTATAAGTGATATATTTTTATAGTCATATCTTTTGTAAGACTATTAATATATTATGTACACTGAATTATCTGTTTTGGAACTATGATGAAACTCCATATTTTTATTAGTTTTAAGCTGCTGAAATTGGGATGTTACATCACACATATGAATTTATAAGTTTTCATAAATGCACATATTCTATAGAAAAATCTACCAAGTAGTGAGAATATGTTGAAAGATTCTATAGAAAAATCTACTACTAAAGAGAATATGTTGAAATTTGCAGGAGAACATTTGATTTGTAATTTTTAGCATATTATTGGGACAAACACTTTTTTGAGATTATTTTTTGAGATTATGTTCAGTGGGGTTAAATCCTAATCACACACGATAGTGAGTTGAAAGATCAAATTTGAAAAGAGATATATAATTATGTGATTTATTGGCAAGTGCACCAAGTCAGTTGTGGTATAATCAAATAGGAGTTTATATATCCATAGGGAAATATGGATAGTAGCATATATTATATAGATTGAGAGAAGTGGAGGCTAGATTTAAATTATATGTTTAAATGCAAATGTGAATGAGTACATTCACATATTCCTTGTTCAACTATGCAAAATGGATTAAATAAAGTTCAAATAACCTTACGCAAATTCCTATTGTTGCTCATGTGGTGATTGTTCTGACCTGATCCAAGTTCGTCCGGAAGCCATCTTTAAGAACAATCATTGAGTTCCCGAGGTATTATCCGCTTTGGAGCAGCGTTGAGCTCCCTTAGGGTTTTGTCCTTAAAAGGCGCTTGGAAGGATGGAGAGAGGTAGGAGTATTTAAACTAGAGTTGTCAAAGCGGGTAACCCGGCCCGACCCGGCTCAACCCACCACGGATTGATGATTTAATGAGCCAACCCAACTTGACTCTCTTTTTAGCGAGCCAAAAAAATTTGAACCCAGCCCGGCCCACCACGGATTGGCGTGTTAAACGGGTTGGCTCACAAGTTCACTTAATTAAAAAAATACAATTTTTTTATTCATTTTTCAGTCAAAACTAAATTATAATTCTAATTAATAAATAAATAAACTTTAATACAATCCAAATACAAATCAAAATAAAAAAATACAAATTATTTATGTGTTGACTAAAAAAACAACCTAACATGACCCAAATGTAAAACCCAACTTAATAAAAAACACTTGTGTGACCCTTTTATCTGCGGGTTGGTGAGCCAACCCGGCTCACCACGGGTTCAAACCGGATGAGCCGGGTAAAAAGTCAATCGATATTGAAATTTGTAAAAAAATTTCAACCCAACCTGGTCCGAACCTGTGGTGAGTCGGGTTGGCTCGCAGGTTCCAGCCCATTTTGATAGTTCTAATTTAAATTGGGCTTGACCTCGACTCCTAAGCAATGTGAGACTTATTTGGTGTATTGTAACAAGCCCCCCAATCGAGGGCAAGGGGAGTTGAAGGGGAGTTGTTGTCCCCACAGTTGGCGCCAATGTTCTTATTTGACCCAAGTTCGTTCGGTAGCCATCGTTAGGAACAATCATCACGTTTCCGAGGTATTGTCCGCTTTGGAGCAACGTGGAGCTCCGTCATAATTTTGTTCTTAAGAGGCGTCTCAAAGGGTGAAGGGAGGTAGGAGTATTTAAATTGCGCTTGACCTCGACTCCTAAGCAATGTGAGACTTATTGGGTGTACCGGAACAAGCCCTCCATTCGAGGGTAAGGGAGTTGTCGTCGTCTCAAGATGGGCGCCAATGTTCCGATTCAACCCAAGTCCGTCTGACAGCCATTGTTAGGAATAAACACTGCATTCCTGAGGTATCATTCGCTTCGGAGCAACGAGGAGCTCCGTCATGATTTTTTCCTTAAAAGGCGCCTCAGAGGATGGAGAGAGGTAAGAGTATTTAAAATAAGTTTGACCTCGACTCTTTAGCGATATGAGACTTATTAGGTGTATCGGAACAAGCCCCTCAGTCGAGGGCAAGGGGAGTTGTCGTTGTCCCCATGATGGGCACCAATGTTTCGATCCAACCCAAATTCATCTGGCATGATCATTAGGAACAACCACCGTGTTCCCGAGGTATTGTTCGCTTTGAAGCGTTGAGTTCCATCATAGTTTTATCCTAATAAGGCATCTCGAAGGGTGGAGGGAGGATGGAGTATTTATACTGCGCTTAACCTCGACTCCTAAGCGATGCCGGACGAACTTGGGTCAGATCAGAACAATAATGAATATATTGCTTTCCCTATTCTAGAAGACCAAGAACACGCAAATCCCTCTTTTAGTGTCTATCTAAATCTTGAACAACTTACTAAGTTCCTTGAAATAAGATATGTTCAATACCTGCATTAAGAGTCAAAATAGTAAGGGCCAAACACACAATCTCATCCCTAGCGACTTGCACTATTTGATTTGATTTAGTTAGTTCATTTATTGAAATCTCATTCCTAGGACCTTCCAATAATTAGATCAAGCTCTAAGGTGTACCTTGAGCAAAACATTAAGAAAAAACCTAAACAATGGAAAACATGAAAATCTAAAAGATAAATTGTATAAACATAAAGAAAGCATAAACAAATTACTATTTCATTATAGCATCATAGAGAAATCGACTACGTAGGAGTATAATGTTGCAATACAAATCCAACAACTTTTAGACGTATAACATTTACAATAAGAATAAGAATATCTGTCTTCGACCTCACAACATTATATTCCTACTTTAAGTTTATGTGCATGTTTTGCATATGACATAAATTTATGTGCGCTACAATAACATTGGACCTAAGACTAACATAAAATATCCAAAATAACTGACGTAAAAGACCTTTTGATGAGGTCAACGTCGCACAGATTCGTCGAAATCTCTGTCCAATCAGTGACAAGACCCTCACGCAACCTCCAAATGTCGATCCAGTGGAAAGGATCGGTGCAACACAACGGAAACTCTCGAATTTGTTAACTCTCGTTTCAATTTGAACCTCACAATACTCATGGTGTTTTGGAAACCCTAGGAGGAGAAATCCTCGACTAGGAAGGTGAGTTGACAAATGGGGGATAAAACCTCACTCTCATTCTTCAAAACTTACAATTACTCTCAACGATCTACCTTTAATAAAGGGGGGAAAGGCAGCCGTGAAATAAATAAACGAAACAAAGATCTAATAGCCAATGTGCCGTGTAAAAGGGAAGGACAACGTGAAACAACCTCGAACCCTAACTAAGCAATGATGAACGCGTGATGGGGAAAAGGAACCCTAGCTGGTGGGTTGGAAGGTGCTCATTTATTCTTTCACGGAGCTTGAACGTTTTATCCTTGATACATGTGGGCTGATTGCCAATTAGGGCCCAACAAGAAGAAAATGTTGGCAGCTGCTGGACGCGTGGAGAAAGAAAAGTGTTGCATGTGTTTACCTTAGGTGGCAACATGAAGAAGGTTGGGCTTCTCAACCCAACAAGTGACACTGGATAGGAAAAGGGGGGCTTCTCCCTACACCTCCAAGAATCTCGTCTGTACCCCCAAAATCAATTTAATTTCCATAACTGCCCATGGTTAAATATAACATTTACCTTGTGTTTTTTACCCCATACCCCTGCAC
>Ga0214545_1003368_pt1 | contig 30599 bp, 13 predicted proteins | sample CNSS4metaG_FD_160064 | JGI IMG/M metagenome (GOLD analysis project Ga0214545, IMG submission 160064) | Root nodule microbial communities from cowpea collected in UCLA plant growth center, Los Angeles, California, USA - CNSS4 | ecosystem: Host-associated > Plants > Roots > Nodule | place: USA...
ACATGAACCATAAAATAAAAAAACTGCAGTTCACCTTATAAATGAAAGTAAATAGAAATTAAAACATCTAGAAATTCCAATAAAGTCTTGAAATAAATTATTTTAATATATATATATATATATATATATATATAATTAAAAGAAAATAAAACCACAATACGAAGAACTAAATAGCTTAAAGGAAAAAAATGGGGAAAGTTTAATGGGGAAAGTTTTTCTGAATACCGAATATCATGAAACATTTAAAAAAAAAAACATTAGGTTGCATTTTATTGAGTTTCCTGAGTAAAGATGTAGACAGACTTAAACACTTGTGGTCTAATTTAAATGAAATATTTTTTATTTTTTGTCTAATCCATTTATTGTATCACTTGAATAGACCTAGGCTGATTTGACCCGTAATCTTATGTGTCAATCCATTTTATAAAAATAATAATTATATTTAAATTTTTTTAAAAATAATTTTATTATTTTAAAGCATGTATTATAATTTATACTTGTATCAATTTTCAACAAATTATTATATTTAAAATTAAACTTAATTTTAAGATGAAATATATTTTTTATTCTTCAAATTATATTTAAAAATTATTGATTTATATTTAAATTAAATATATATCTATATGGTCCTATATTTTATAAAAGTAAATTTTCAACAAATTTGAAAGTTATATCATAGTTCTTTAAATTAAACAAATTTCTCACATCATAATTCCTTAACGTTTGTTAAAAGGTTTTACACGATTTTAATTACATATTTAATTTAGAGATAAAACACAATTTTATTGAGATCAAAAGTAAGTCATAAATAAATCTATATTAAAAATTACTATACTATCTTTTAACAAAAAATTTTAAAGAAACAACAAGCATATTAATTTTTGTTTAATTTTATTAAATATAAAACTTAACCTTACACTATTTATAATATTTGATGAATACTTATTTACTGCTATTGTACTTATTGCACTGTTACATGATGCTTTATGACGAATCCATTCCCTAATTTTATTTTCTTAATGTACTGTTTGTGTGTGTGGATATTTTAATGTATTTAGAATGTTATTCTCCTATTCTTTTCCCGTATTTCTTGTTTTATTAATTACCTAATACCACAAACTCTTGCTCCTCAATTATTTTCCTCCTCTTCCTAAAAATGCCAAAAAGTGGTTCAAAGAAAGAATCTTATAAAATACAACCAAATAAGCTTTTGGTGAGAAAGGAGAATTTTGTGAACCTTGCAAAAATCATAACAAAAGTTCCTTGTCGGTATCTGCAATCTGCATATGCTGCAGAACTACACTGCTGATCTATCTGTTATACATGTTATCTTTCACTTTTTCAGAGTACTAATGTAATGGTCCTGCAGACACAACAGATACATGTGCGTGTGATTAAGATACACACTTTCATTCCCAACTTCATAGATGTGCTTCTCAAAGCAGTTTTCAATAGTCTCTTTCAGACAGCACATGCACATGCCACATGTGAGGTAACCATGTGATTAAGATACACTCTTTGAATACAAATCCTGACTTCACCATGCACTCTAAGAACAGTATTTTCTCTGTGTAATATTCAAAAAAATGGTTATCACTTTAACTCTTAATGGATGACTAAGTTTCCAATTAACAAGAAATTATCTAATAGAATCAAATACACGCAGGTAGCTATTTGCCATGAATTTGAACAATTTCTAATTGATAATGCAAACAGTAAAAGACCAACCAAGTAGCCTGAAACTGACTTTGCTGGTTGAAAGGCTCTATATTCTAGAATGCTTTTTTAATTGTATCCAATACATGGTTTCTTGAAATAAGCACCAGCACATAGTAATTGTGACCAGTTCTAATTGACATTCCATTTCACTATGCACAAATGATGTGAATCATATTCGTACTTTCTTCATGAGTAGCAGCATGCTTGCTCAACAGATTGAGCCCTCAGAAAAGTTAAAGGAAAATTTGGAATTTCCATGTGAAACTACAGTTTTAAGAGGTGATGCAGAAGCATGCACTGATGAAACTCCCTTCAATGCATCAGAACCTGTTGTGGTTGGTGCCTCAACAGATCGGATTTCCTTAAGCATTGCAACAGTGTCCTTCATTGTTGGACGGTCCTCAGCTCTGGTGCTGACACATAAAAATGACACAGCTAGAGTTTGTAGCATTTCATGCACAGTGGAATCAGTTCTCCCTCTCAGTGTTGGGTCAAGAATTTCAGATGGGTCACCTTTGCTTGCTAAGTGGTTCCTAACCCACTGAACCAAGTGTGCACCACCCCCAGGAAGTGTTGGGTCAAGGGGGTGCCTCCCTGTCAGGACCTCAAGTAGGACCACACCAAAACTGTACACATCACTCTTCTCAGTCATCTGCTGCATAGATGCATGTTCTGTACTCATACCAGAAAACAAAAAGTTACTTCAGTTTCAAAGGGTTGTGCAAGTACTGAAAAAAAGAAAAAAACTAACTAATTTAAACTTGGTAAGAAAAAAAAGTACCTGGAGCCATGTACCCGTAGGAGCCAGCAAGGTAGGGTCTTTGAACTGGCTTGGAATTAGTACAATCACCATTTTCACTTGCAATTCTAGCTAGGCCAAAGTCAGATAGGTAAGGCTTATAGCCAGGACCTAACAACACGTTCATGGCTTTGACATCTCCATGCAATATCGAAGGCTCACAATCATGGTGCAAATATGCAAGTGCATTAGCCACTCCTACCATAACATCATATCTGATTTCCCATTCTGCTTTTCCCTTTCCTGAACCATGAAGTAATGAGCTCAAGCTTCCGTTAGGAAGGTACTCATAAAACAGCAGCTTCATGTTCTTGCTGGATCCCCAACCCAGAAGCTTGATGATGTTGTTATGTCTAATTGAACTTAGTGTTTGAATTTCAGAAGTAAATGCTCCTGACTCTGCCGATGACCACATCTTTTTAACTGCTAGTGTTTGGCCACCTGGAACTGTAACCTTGTACACAACTCCAGAACTTCCAGTGCCAATCACATTGGATGAAGTTAAATTCCGGACAATATCGTCAACAGAGAATTCAAACTTCTGATACAGAGTTAACACCCAATTGTTGTTTCCCATGAGTGCTTTGTTAGAAACATGAGCACGAATCAAGACATGGACTGTGAGTAGTACCAGTACTGCACTGGTGCTTAAGAGAATGGAAAATATAATCTTCATGAACAACCTGGCATGAACCTTGGCTTCCTTTCTGTCTGCTGGAGTTACAGAACCAACAATGTACAGGCCATCATTTCCTGTAAGATCACTGAGAGGGAGCTTCCTGAAGAATGGGGTGTTAGGCAATTCTCCAGTGAAGTCATTGAAGGAAACATTTAACGAAACAAGGTTTTGAAGATCAGAGAGAGCATCCAACTTCCCTGAGAGCTTATTGTGGGAGAGGTCAAGCACTCCAAGTTTTCTCAGACCGGAGAACTGGGGTGGAATTTCACCAGAAAACTGGTTACAGCTGAGATTGAGAAGGATTTCTAGTGAAGGAATTTGAGCAATTTCCTTGGGAATTTCTCCAGAGAAACTATTGCTTCCCAAGTCCAGAAGCTGTAACTTGGAGCAAGATAGGATCTCAGCAGGTATGCTTCCTCTGAGTTGATTGTTTCCCAAGTTGAGTTTGGCTAACTCGGTTAATGAACCAATGGAATGGTTCAGTTCACCTGTTAGCCTGTTGTCTGAGAGGTCGATTAACTGCAGGTTTTTGGGCAGATTGTTTGGAATTGAGCCAATGATACTATTTGAGTGAAGGTCCAGAAACTCAAGATTTTGGCATCTGGATAGTGTAGGAGGAATTTCCCCTACAAGATGATTGCTGCTCACGTCCAAAAAGTTCAAATTCTTCAAGTTGGTGATCTCATATGGAATTGTACCTGACAATCTATTATGATTTAACCTCAACCTGTAGAGGCTTGTGCAATTACCTATCTCGGGTGGTATAAAGCCAGACAAATCATTGGAAAGAAGCAACAGTTTAGTGAGGTTCCTCAGTCCAAAAAGTTGTTTGGGTATTGGACCAGTTAAGTTGTTGTAAGAGAGATCAAGTGCCTGAAGATCTTGGCACTGTGAAAGACTATCTGGGATTTTTCCTGTCAGCTTGTTCTGCCATGCAAAGAAGAGAGTCAAGCTTCTCAAGTTGCCGATAACAGGAGGAATCTCTCCAGAGATGGCATTATTGTCAACTTCCAGTTGAGTCAGGGAAGTGCAGTTTGTGATTTCAGGAGGTATAATGCCTGAAAGCTTGTTAACACTCAGTTGAAGCCCTTGCAGATTTGATAGCTTACCAAAACTGGCTGGTATGCTACCTGTGAGAAGATTTTCTGACATGTCTATGACTTCCAGTTGAGTGCAGCTTCCAAGCTCTTCTGGGATTGTACCAACTATATTGTTTTGCCACAGTAGAAGATTCTGCAGCTTCCTGAGCTCTCCAATTTGGCTTGGGATTGAACCAGAGATTGAGTTCTGATACAAGTACAGGTTCTGCAACTCACTGCACTTCCCTATCGCTTCTGGTATAGAGCCTGACAGCAGAGTTGTGTAAATGGCTATGGTCTGAATCCTTTTCAGCATCCCTATTGAAGAAGGAAGATTCCCAGAAATGCTGGTTTCTGCAAGGCCTAACACCACCAAGTTGGTGCAGTTTCCAATATCCCATGGCACCTCACCCTTAAGGTTTGTGTTCCCTCCTACTCTCAACACTTGGAGCTCAGTTAATGAGCTAATACTCTTTGGAATTTCTCCACTCAGTTTGTTGTCATAGAGTGTCAAGTTCACAAGACTGGATAAATTTCCTATGCTGGATGGAATGTTACCTTCAAGAAAGTTGGTATGCAGAGCCAAAGTCTGCAGTTTGCTCAGCCTGCAAATTTCTTCTGGGATTTCACCAAAGAGAGAATTGCCACTGAGATCAATGAAAGTGAGCTCTTTACACTCTCCAATCTCCTTTGGAATCCTCCCTGTGATGTTGGCTGTTGAGAGGACAAGAATCTTCAAGGACCTGAAAAGTTGAAAATTTGAAGGCAACGAGCCTTGCAAGTTAACTGAATTCAGGTTTATCTCAACCACCTCTCCTTGTAAGTTGCAGTGCACCCCAAACCAATTGCATGGGCTTGTGCTGGAAGGATTCCAAGATGCTAATGCATCTGCAGAACTGTTTAAACTGTTTTTCCATGCTAAAAGAGCTTGGCCTTGCTCATTAAGCTGGGAGTAACAACAATGAAATAAAAGAAGCAAAGAGAGGGAGAAAATTTTGGAAGAAGGTGAGTGATTCCTCAAGCTTAAAGACATTTCTTAGAGGAGAGAAGTGGTGATCTGTTTTGGGATTGTGGAGGGGGAAATCCTATGAATTGTTTATAGAGGAAGAGAAGAAGCTCTGAACACAAAGAGCCAGCTTCCTCATTCTTTTATTGCTGCACTATGTTCCTGTTCAATGACAAGGACTTGTCCATACCCATGATGATGGTTGTTGGTTTTTATTGAGCCAAACATCTCTTTTCATTCATTTGTTTTCGGAAACTCAGTGTATTCATGAACAGAAGTAAAGACTAATAACTTGAAATAATGAAATTCATATATTGATCTGACTTTTCTCAACATATGTTATCCTATACATATATATTTGGAAATCAAATTTTGATCACATACTTAAGAGATATAATTACTTTTCAATCATGTCACATTAAACCTCCTTTTATATTGGTTCATCTTGATTAACCTGTGCCAAACCAGTGAGTTGAAATTCTGTCAAATTTGCAATCTGAACGTAATCCAATTTGTTAGTTTCTGTTAGATAGTGTTTCACTAACAGTGAACTGTGAGACATGAAACTGGTGGAGGGGTGAAAATCACGTAAAGAAGACTTTTGCATTTTTGTTCCCCACGTGGACACATATAGTAGTATCTTGTTTCTTGCTTTTAGTTGGCAATAGTAATTATTTTTCATCTTCGTGTATTTATTTAGTTTCCGAGATTATAGCAGAAAACAAGGCATGGCCAAGTAAGCACATCAGGGCTAGTAAAATGACTTTAGAACTTTTTTGAAATCAGCTATTAAGATAATTATCTTACCTCATAGATGGTGATCGTTGATTAATCAAATAGAATAGACATTTTGATGGTTGAGTGAAATAGCACTGTATTCTGTTAATCATGAAGATAATTTCTTCCTTTAATTAGCTAGGCCCGTTTTGTGGTCCATCGCTTTTGTGTGGCTGCAGTTTTTTATGAGCCATTGATGTAGTGGTTGCTACATGCCACCCTATGAAGTTCTGAACTTTAAGCAACAAACTTGCATATTTGGATCAGATTTTCAAGAATGCATGGAAAGGGTTTGTTTCCATTGTCAAAATCTCAACTGGGTATCCATAATTGGTGTTAAATTTACTCAAACCACTGAGATATAAGCAAAAGGGACATAATTTATTTCAAAAACAATACTAAGACCCATTTCGGTATGTTTGTAGATAAATGGAGTGCATGAGGAATCTGATGCAGAAGTGAAAGTGCACATGGAAGCTATTAATACATTAAGAACGATATTATAATTTGTGCAGGATATGGTCATGAGTATAGGGACAAAATTACAGTATTTTCAAACATTGAATTGGAATTTGTTCAGAATCAAGAAGAGATAACTAGCAAAACAAAAAGAAAAGACAGTTTAAATATGTAATCCACCTTCTTAATCTGCACAAAGTGGTCATCATGAGTTAAGTTTCAAAACTAGAAAATATTGAGATTAAAAAAATCTGTTCTTGCTTTTCTTTGATCACAGAATTACAGATATGAGACTGAGAAGCCACCCATTTGTGATCATTTTGTGCTTTTCTGGTGAAGCATAAGTATGTGTGTAGATAACTACTACTAACAAATAATTAAATAGTTAGTTAATTTGTACAGGAGCATAAAAGTTTAATTATAGAGCTAGATTAGATTGATGGGACATAGAAAAGAAACAGGAATATGATTAGCACATAGAAAAGAAAGTAATTAAGGCTTATACGTGTAATGCGACAAATAAAGAGAAACTCTGATGAAGTATATTCAGGAGTCTGCACTCCACATAGAACTCAAATGATGCAAATTCCATGGTTAATAATAATATGGCTTAATATATTATTAAATCTCTCAAATTTCCAGAACTTCTTAACAAACTTTTTGAATCAAAAAACTAAAATTCAGTGATTAAATTTTGAAACTAAAAATCTACTCCATCTGAAAGTTTGAATGGCTTAAACACTGTGAAGCAGTGTGTTTCTACTGTGTAGACACATTTAGAGCCATATGAACCTTTTGCAGACACACACAACTTTAGGTAGCACTTCCCCCACCTATCATACAAATGAATCTCTAAGATTACTACACAGGATTGGATTGAAGATCCTTTTGCCTTATCTAATTTGAACTTTTGTGACTGTGTTCTGTGCATTATTATCAAAAAATTAATCTTCGCCTACTGTCCCATCTAATGTTTTGCTTCATTTTTGCTGATAGATGGGTAAGTTTCAGCTAAGCCCACTAATACATCTTGAAAGGTCAAATCAAAAACTGTACACTTAGGACAAGTTTTCTTTATTATGCATTCGTGTAATGTGTAATTGACAGCTTTTCATTCATTCAATTCAATGAATGTGACTTAATTCATCACCTTTGTTTAACAGTTTGCAACCGATCAGAGTGAATCAAAGTTCCACATCGAGTAAAATTAAAAAAATTGAATACTGTATAAGAATAAAGATCTATAAATTCATTCCTATAATATTTTCGGTTATCTATATGAAAAGATACTATTTATTTATTTAGTCCATGAGTTTCACCTCATATATTATGGTGAATGATGACAGAAGATATAAAGAAAATATATATGCATATATAATAGTAATATTTGATGGTAAAAGAGAATATGAATGAGCAAAAAGAGAGTGAAAAAGGGCCCAGTGACATTCAAAAGAAGAAACAAAAGGAAGCAGGTATTCATGGATGGAAATTCCTTGCATATATGAGGGATCCATCTCTAACCCCACCATTTTATTGTCGGATTTTGTTTGTAAAAATGTAAATGATAAAGGTAGCCAAACACACAAAAAAGGGGCAGGTCTCATAAAGGCTTCCCATTGGGGGCATGCTATGAACAATCAAGTTTGTAGTACATAAGTCATCATGTCATTTTTCACTCAGTAGCTACCTATATATGAAAAACAAGAAGGCCCTTTTGGTTCATCACTTGCCTAGATGAATCCAGTAAATCATAAAAGAAGATTATAGAAAGAAGATAAAGAAAAAGCAAAATGTGGCCATGATTCCCTTCCAAAAATCATTAATAATCCATTAATTAGCTCCTCTTTGTTCACAGACATGATACTAATGGTCTCAAATGACAGAAATCACCAGAAAAATACAACATTGACGAGACATGAATTCAAGTCACATAAAAAATAATACTGTCTTCAATTCATAATCTTAAAATAATAAATTTAATTTATGAAATATAAATTGTTCAACTTTCTTATTTTTACTTTTTAATGTCGTACTTAAACTCTACAATAATCTATACAAGAGAGATTCGGTTCGATACATATAAAGAAAAACTCATGCAAAAGGCTAAAATATCATTCTTATTAGAAAATCTTAAAACAATAGTTTTAAAGATTTTTCTAATTCATTTTATTCATTCTAATCCGATGTAAAAAACTTTCAAATCACCGTTCAACATCAATCAAAATTTAATAATTTAGTATTAAAATCATATTTTTTAAATCTAAAAGCTCTGAACCCTAAACCACAAATGCATCGGGTTAATCTCTAACAAAGAAAGTTGGCTGGCACATGACATGAATCAAAATATTAATTGGTGGATTTGCTGTGGCAATAATATTTAAAAACAGTGCCTACATGCTGCTGAGGCTGTCATAATGGTGCACCTAATATTTGGACTGAAGAAAAAAACTGTTTATCAACATTTTACGCCCCTGGTTCTCCTATATATATATGTTTGTTTATTAAAAAGCGAGTGTGAGGTTTCAGCTTTTTAGTTTTCGGAAAAGAGATTAATTGAATACATAAGGAAAAGAGTGTGTAGGTAGGTTTTGTTTAGATTCCCTGAGTGATAGATTGTTAACTAGCTTGGTAGGAGCTCATGCTCACGAGAGGAGAATATCTATAATCTATTTCAATACATAAACATCACTGCAAAATTCAAATTTGACTAACAATAGAATGGTCAATCACCACTCTATGTTCCTACTGTCGGTAGCTATTTTGTCACCACTAGTAATGCTCCATTTCATGTGTCTGTGTGTGCAAGAAGATGGGTAATTCCACTCACATACTTAAAATAACATTGTTTTCAACAAATCAGAATCTCAACATTGAATGTGTATTCGGTTAATTAAGTGTAGATCTTGTACTTGGTTGTGTTGTTGATCAAGAACTTTCGTTTCTTTTTCTGAGTAGTAAGATATGATGCTTGGCAAAATTTGTTGGTAAGAATAAAACTCACAAAAGTTGTTCAAATTCAAGTACGAGTTTATTTCTCGCATTGATTATATATGACAGAGTTGAATAACATATAATGAAAGAGACTTATGATTATGAATTTATTGTTTTAAGATTTTGGATTTGACTTAATATCAATCTCTTATGTGAGTTAGATTAAGTTACATTTGATAATGTGTCTTTTCAATAAATCCTTTCTTGACCGACTCATAATTCTTCTATACAGTTTTATTTGAGTAAGGTTATTATGAACAATAATGTTAATCGTGAGAAATTAATGTATTTTTCCTTTACTTTGGTGTTTTTTATGTTGATTGGTTTGAAATTTGAATTCTTTACTGAATTTTTTTGTATGATTCCTTTTTACGTGCCTTAAAAATGTATTGAGGAATATTGATTTTGATGTTTTAAAATATATTATAAAGAGGAGCTAGGTCTTTAGTAGAAAATTGCGTATAAAAAATTCAGTAAAAAATCTGAACTCGATTGATTTGGCTTTGGAGTGAAGAGGAGTCGGTATTTAGCATGCAATAATAGAAGGAAAAATAATAGAAAGAGCATGGCTCCCCTGCCATATATTGTGGAAATTTGGGAGAAAGATTATGAGAAATTTCATGATTTGCATTGGGGTGGAGCCTTTTGGGAGAGGTCTACGGGTAGTGTAGCATCATAGGAACTTTTGTCCTTAATGCATGGCACACGTGCAATAGAGTCATCAAGTGGTGAATTCGATGCACATCAAGTGGACTTTTGAATCCCAATAATAATGACACAGATTGATGGAACCAACCATGATTTGTTATTGACATGATCATGATGATGATGATAAAATCGCATCAAAGTTATAATATTAGTAATTGATTAATAATAAACCATAGGGTCCAAAATCATGTTAGAAGAACTGCCAAGTTACACTTCCCCACTTCACACGTTTGGATGCTCCATCCTCGTCATCATCATCAATATCACCAATCTTTGACTATATTATACCAACAATTGAAACCTTTCTTGTTTCTTTCTAATTATTTGCCCAATTCCTTCAACTTTTCATTGCTTCACCAAAACCATAGAGATAAGACCAATGTGTGTCCACATCCCAAGCAATTTCTCCACAATTGAGATTTATCACCTACTCCATCACATGAGCAAATTCGATGTGAAGTGGTTTAGGGAGCAATTTCTCCACTAGTTTTGCTTCTTTTTTCTCACATCTTCACCTCATTCATGTTTTTTCACTCCCGGCAAAGTTCGTGCGAGAGACAAGAAATTAGTAGATGATCCGTTAGTGGTCTAATATTGGATGGAATAGAATGTTCAAAAAAGTTCGTTATGATAGATTTTAACTTGGTTTTGATACTATGTTAGAAGTGAGTTTTAAGCTTAACTCAACCCCACAAAACCAACTTGTAAAGTGAGTTTTACACCTCACTCATATATTATGAATTGATTTTATCTCTAATTAATATGGAACTTCCTACACATACCTCTCTATAAAGACTCGACACCGATATATCAGACCAGTATCGTCTAGTTATGTGAACGGCCATACCAGTTGCGAACTGATAGGAGAAACCTATTTATTACTGCTAATCGCCAAGATGCAGAAAATGACGAAGAATACACAGGAAAAAAAATAATCAACATCACGTCATTTTATAGATTTCTGTGCGAATAGATCGATTTGGTACTAAAAATCATATCGCATTTAAGAGAAAAAAACATGGTCTGAGGGTGAGTTTCACATGATTGAAAAAACCTGAGTTTGATAAAAGGGAAAGATAGTGGTCCTGAAAAAAATCACATTAAATCAAATGATAATCTCATCCTATCCATCCATCATTCATTTACCCGTAAGTTCTGGTTTCTGTTCCCAGATCACTTTCCAAATGCTATAAATTATTCGATGTCATGTGTGGAAAGTTAGAATATACTATAGTCATTCCAATCCAACAATAATTTTTCCTTTCAAACAGTATTTTTTATGGGAAAAAAATGGTCTCAAATCCATTGTATAGAAATTATACAGAAATGGAAAGTTTAAGATTCAAATAAGGGTGAAACTCGTTTTTACGTATAAAAAATGGAATGATTGTGCTTGTTTTCATGCAATGTGAATTGTAAAATAGGTGCAAAGAGTAAACCAAAATAAAATTGAGAAAATATTAGTCATAAAAATTAACTAATTAATTAAAAAAATTATTTATTTATTTTGTATAATTGATCATTATCATTATTCCTAGACATATGTTGATGAAGCCTTAATTATACTTATTCCTATCATTGTTGAAGGGTCATTTCCAAAGCTTCAGATGAATATGGACAAAATTCGGATCCCACCTCACTTCCCAAAACAATTAATTAATTTGGACCCAAAATCAGTCAGAAAAACTCAATCAAAAACTTCAAAATTTAAATTAATGTTATTCTAACCACCGATATAATTTTGGTAATAAATCTGTTTGGAATATGTTTGTACTATAACTTTGGTTCCAGAAAATATATATATATATATATATATATATATATATATATATATATATATGACTGTCTCGTTAGTTTTTTTAAAAAAAAATATACTGCATATGTTTTAAATAAGTTTGTAATTTTTCAGTTATTCCATTTACATTTTTTAATTTATTGATATATTTCCACCTAAATCACATTTCTTTTTAAATTTTAAATTAAATTACACTTTGCAAGACTTGTTTAAAGATTCTCCTGTTTCTGAACCTAATGTAAGAATATAAGAATCTTATGCATTTTAGGGACTGAAGATTGGTTCTTTTTTTAAACCTAATATGGGCTGGGCTTAAGAAGGTGTATAGAGACATCGTAGGTCACAACCAAAGGATGCACTTCATTAAATTTCTTCTTGCACCCCATTATTTTGAATTTTATTGTTTCATAAAAACATTTCCGGAAGCTTTATGGGGGTGTAGAAAGAATATTGGCAGGGTGGAGAAAGTACGACCCAAGAAGTTATGACAATTGCTTTTTCTGCATCTTAAATTTCAAAAATGACCATTTTACCTTTCTGGAATAGATTTTCGGAATTTCCAGAATAATATTTCCACAATCAAATTTTTTGAAATATAATTTTCAAACAAAAATTTAAACAATATTTTCAAAATAATTTTCTTAGAATGTGAGAAATACGTTTCGGTATATGTTTTTAAGAACAAACTTTCCGAAACATATATAATACCTTCCAAAATAAATTTTATAATATACTCCTCCTACATGAAATATGTTCGGGAAATTTTTTTCTAAAATACATGAAATATTTTTCGAAAAACTTTCTAGAATTCAAATATTTTCATTATATTGTGGGGTGCAGGGAGAAATTTGCTGAGTGAGGAAGCAATTTTTCAGATGTTATTTCCATAAATTTTAATAGCATCTTAATAATTTTTAAAATGGTTATTTTACTCTTCAAAAAAGTGACTTTAGGATTATTTGTTCCAAAAATATTCTGGAGTAAGTTTTTTGAAATGTTTCGAACATGGTTTTTAAAATAATATTTTTGGAATATCATTTTAGAATAAGCCTTTTAGAATACATGAAATGCATCAAAGAAGAAGCTTTCTAAAAACATAATTTCTTAAACAAATTTTGTTAAATATGTATAATATCTTCTTTAACAAGCTTTTCCAAATGATCTTTTCATAGTAAATTTAAAAAGAAAAAAATGGAACAAGCTTTTCAAAACATCACTAATTTTTCTTCCTCTCAAAAATGCACCGGGGAACAAAGTTCCAGTCACAATAACAGCCGTGGCTAAGCTACGAGGAGGGTGTTTTAATTTCTTTCTTTCAATATGGAAGTGCAGTTAGTAATACTGGAAGTACAGAAAGAAAAAGTCTTATTTTGGGTTGGTGATAGATTTGGGCTTGTGTGTATCCGGCCCATATCAAAATGAAAGGGCAAGCATGCTTATTGGGCTTCATCAATTCGATTTAAACATTTGACATTCTCAATCTATTACAAACCTACAGAATTTTAATCATCTCTCATGCATACCAAATACAAGCAACACCGAAAACAACAAACTCTATTTTCATCTAGTACTAGTACTCAGAAACCAGAGAACCCAATTAATGATCACATTTCCATCTGGTACCAACAAAAGAAAACCTAATTAAATAAGAGAGTTATCATTATCTTATCCTTATATATAAAAAGAACGTGAATTGAAACTTTAAAGAATAATTCATTTACAAAAGTTAGTTAAAAAATTATTAGATATTTTACTGAAGTAATTAAATCATATATACTAGCCGTTAATGCTTCAAAATATAATTGATATTAATTTATAACATGAATAAAGTGTGTGTTTATTTATAAATATTAATATAAACATTTTCTATTTATGTTACGTATACTTTTTTTTATTTTGTTTTATTTATTTTATTTATTTTAATATTGTTTTTATTTTTACTTTATATATTCATTTTTATTTTCTTACTTTTAATTTATATTCAAATTTTCATCTTATCTTATTTTATTTTTTATTATTTTCGTTTTGCTTTAAAAAAATAATAAAAATATATATATATTAATATTATAAAAAATTTAAAATGAAGTGAAAAGGTGAAAATTGAGACTCAACGTAAACCTCTGCTGAGCATTCCCTTCCATGTAAGAAACGTTCAGATTTTACTTCATTTATGTGTCTTAACACAAAAATGAAAATGCTGGATATCTGTGTATCACTATTTCACCCATGAGAATCGTAAGAGCAAAGATATAAGGTAATAGGAGGAAAGAGTTGTTTGAAAAGAGGACAAGCACTCGAGGGAAGAGGATTTTACCGTTGAGAATACACAATAAAAGGCAACAAAGGAGGGAGAGAGCAGGGGATATCGGTGGCAGCAAAGCAAAGCAACCCATCGAGTCTAAAAGAGCAGAGGAAGCGTGCCAAGGCTGGATAAAGAAGAAGGTGATTGGTACGTTGGATTCCATCGTGAAGGTAAGTGTTTAGGAATTGAGCATTGTTCATCATCCACTGTTATTCTTGTTTATATTCACTCACGCTCATCATGCTCATCATCATATATGTTCATAACCACACATAAAGCTTACTTGTGCATTGAAACCAGCCATTAATTCACAACAACACCGAAACACACTCTTATCACTTCATTCTCCCTCAATCTCTCCTGTGTAGAGGTGTCAATTTGGCCCAGCCCACAGGGTTTGGCCCTGATCCATGTGGGCTAGGGCCAAAAAAGCCCACATTGAAAAAAAGCCCCCAACAAAGAAGCTCACAGGACCAAAAACCCTACAAAAGCCCTGTGGGCCAGGGTCAACCCATGGGTTTTCATCTTCCACATGAAAAATATATTATTTTTTAAAACATATTACTATCTGTGGGACAGGCCCAATGAACCGGAAAAGCACGACGACCCGAATAGGTCTAACGACTCGGACCTGCCCGACGACCTCGACAAGAACGACGACTCGAACGAGCCCGATGATCCAAACAAGCCCAACAACCCGAACGGGCCCGACGACCCAGACGGGCCCGAATACAGGACAAACCCGACAACACAGACGTGCCCAACGACATGGAAGGGCCCGACGACCCGAACGGGCTCGATGACCTGGAGGGGCCCAATGACCCGGACAGGCCCAACGACCCGAATGGGCCCGACGACCCGTATGGACCCGAATGGGTCCTACAACCCAAACGGGCCTGACGACCCATATGGGACCGACAACCCATATGGGCCCGACGAGCCAGATGGGCCCAACAAGTCGAATAGGCCTAACGACCAAGACGGGCCATACGACCTAGATAGGCCCAACAACCTGGATGGGACAAACGATATGAATAGGCCCGACGACACGGATGGGCCCGACAATCTGAACGAGCCCAATGATCCAGATAGGCCCAACGACCCGAATGGGCCCGACAACCTGTATGGACCCGACGACCCAAATGGGCCCTACGACCCAAACGGGCCCGACGACCCAAACGGGCCCGAAGACACGTACGGGGCTGACGACCCAAACGAACCTAACAATCAAGACGGGCCCGATGACCCGGATGAGCCTGACGACCTGGACGAGTCCGACTACCCGGACAGGCCCGACACCCAAACGGGCCTAATGATTCGAACGGGCCCGACGAGGTCGTCGGGCCCGTTCAGGTCATCTGGCACGTCTGGGTCATCGGGCCCGTCTGGTTCGTCTGGCCTGTTCCGGTCGTCGGGCCCGTTCGGGTCATTTGGCACGTCTGGGTCGTTGGGCCCGTTCAAGTCGTCGGGCCTGTCTGAATCATTGGGCCTGTTCGGGTCGTCGACCTGTTCAAATCGTTGGGCTCGTCTGGGTCGTAGGGCCCATCTGGCTCATCTGGCCCGTTTGGGTTTTCGGGCCCGTTTGGGTTGTCGAGCCCGTTCGTATTGTCTGGCATGTTCAGGTTGTCAGGTCTGTCTTGGTCGTCGGGCCCATCTTGGTTGTCTGGCTCGTTTGGGTTTTCGGGCTCGTCCGTGTTGTTTGGCATGTCCGGGTTGTCAAGCTCGTCCTGGTCGTCGGGCCCATCTTGGTCGTCGGGTCTGTCCTTGTCATCGGGCTCATCCTGGTCATTAAGCTTGTCCGGGTCGTCGAACCCGTCCGGGTCATCGGGCCCGTTCAGGTCGCTCAACTTAATCTTTGACTCTGACTTAATGTAGTATTATTTGGGGGGTTAACCCACCTTAGTCCTAACCCTAACCCACTAGAGAGTGGGCTTTGGGGGCTGGGGCTTTTTTTTGGCCCCCTCATTTGTGGGGCCCTAAAAGGGGACTTTATGAAGAGTGGCCAGGGTTGGCCCATGGGCTAGGGGCCAAATTGACACCTATACTCCTGTGTGCACGCATAATCTCCAAACTAGTTTCACCCGGCACCCCATTATCCTCTATGTTTAACCATCGTTCATAATCCACCAACACTTTCACCCTTGAATCAGCCAATCAACCACTTATACTCGAACATGGAACCCACTTCATACTCGTTTTCATCAATACGCAATTCATAAGCCAAAATCTGTTACATCTCCAAATTCATACCTTCACCTAAGAACAATATTTTCTTCCTCAATGTTTGAATCCACCTGCATAGAAACCAAGATAAAATAACAGAGAACCGGAACCCCTTTCCATTACCAAACACTTAAGCCTTATATTCCCCCATCATCCATATCAAATCACAGCAGAGAGATGAGCAAAGGAGTAGAAACCCTCGCCGGCGGCGATTCAGAGTTTTGAACGGAAGACGCGCTAATGGCAGCGACCTCGCATAGAGGGACGACATGCGAAGAGAAAGCAAAGGTCGAGCATCCCTGGGTTCTCGACGACGACACCCCTAAGAACAGGATATCGCCGGCGATGTCTCCGACGGCCGTGACGCGGAGCAGCGACCACGGGTGTGGCAGTTCTTGAGGAGCAGACGCATGACAGCGGCTCCTAACGCGGGCGTCGATCTCGCGAGAGAGAAGGAGAGAAGGGGTGGCTTCCGGCGTCGACGGTGATGGCTCCGGTGGTAAACGACGTGGCCGACAACGACTTTGGCTGACGGAGATCGCGTGGCAGCTGGTTCTTGGTTGGCCATAGGACTATTTCGCGCGTTGGAGAGGGAGAAAGAGATGTGACGCCGGTGAGTGGCGGTCGGCATCGTTGCCGGCGTCCCTGGCCCGCCAGAATGGGTGCGACGTTGATGATGGTTATTGATGGTTTTGGTTTCAGGCGTGAGTGGAGAAAAAGAAACTTCGTTTTTCTTTTTTTGAGAAGAAGGGAGATAAGGGTTCTTGTGCTGCCACTCTGTGTTTTTTTGGGCTCGCGTTTTTTTTTCTTTGCATCCTGCACCTTCAACTTATTTTTCATACCCTCTTTGCTTTGGAAACTCCTTCGTGCACCTCTCTTTGTTAATCTGTACACCTCCATTCATTTGTATTTGTTTCTCTTGTGTATTTTTCAATGCACCTTTCATATTTGCTGGCACCACACCCCCATTTTTGTTTTGGGCTCGTTTGTTGTTATTGTGTGCAGTCCATTTTCCACTTCACACACATCTAGTAACTGCATGCTACACCACTAGGTTTACTAACACCACCATTCATTTGTGTTTTAATCCTATTTTGGGTTTGTTTTATTGGAAATGTCAAATTTGGCCCCTAGCCCATGGGCCAGGCCTAACCCACTCTTCATAAAGCCCCCTTTTAGGAGGCCTCTAAATGAGGAGGCAAAAAAAAGTTCCAACCCTCAAAGCCCCCTCTTTAGTGGGTTGGGGTTAGGGCTAAGGTGGGTTAGCCTCCCAAATAATACTACATTAAGCTAGAGTCAAAGATCAAGTCGAGCAACCCGGACGGGTACGACGACCCAGATGGACTTGACGATCCGGACGGGCCCGAAGACCAGGACGGGTCCGATGACAAGGACGGGCTCGACGATCGTCGAGCCCGACCCGACAACCAAGATGGGCCTGACGACACAAACAGGTTTGACAACCTGGATGGTCTCAACGACCCGGACGTGCACGATGACCAAGACAAACTCGACGACCTGGACGGGCCCGAGGACACGAACGGACTCGACGACCAAGATGGTCCTGACAACCCGGACGGGCCCGACGACACAAACAGGCCCGATGACCCGGATGGGCCCTACAACATAAACAGGCCCGACGACCCGGACAAGTCCTATGACACAAAAGGGCCCTACGACACATTCGGGCTCGGGTTCGTCTTGACGGGCGACGAGCCCGACAACCCAGACAACTCAGACAGGCTCGACGACCAGACGAACCCGACGAGTTTGATGACCTAGACGGGCCCGACGATCCTAACGAGCTCAATGACCTGGACGAGGTCGACGACCCGGACCGGCCTAACGATCTGGACAGGCCCGACAACCGAGATGGGCCTGACGACCCGGGACGGGGACGGGCCTGACAACCCGGGACCACATCGACTTTGCATTTTTAATTAAAGCTACCTCCATCGGGCGGGCGCTATAGGGTGTTAACACCTTCCTTACACGTAACCAACTCCCAAATCTAAAATCTGGTTTTCCGCATACTTGTTTTATTTTTATGGTTTTCCATGGTTGTCGAGAATAACTATGGTGTCAACTCCAAAATCTCTTTTTAAACTCGTTTCTTTTTTGGTTCGTCGTCCCGTCGCGATTCCGGTTGCGACAAATATCAAACAATGTAACAAAAGTTGAGAAGTTAAGGGCACTTACCTTGGAGATAAAACTTAATGCACCAATAGCTTCTTTCTTTTCCAGTCACGACACTCTCCCTTCTCCTCCTCTGTTTATAAAATCTTCTCGAGATGTGGGATAAGGCTGAGAGCAGATGTTGCTTCCTGCTCCTTCAACCATCATGACCATGGCCAACTAGCTACTACACGTAATTCCCAATACAAAAACAATGATGGCATAACTGATGCACCTCTAAACATCTTTCAACTAACCAATAGTAAAAAGACATAGGTATGCTTTAAGAAGATATTGGTATGCTCTAAAAAGATATTGGTCTACTCTAAAAAGGCATAAATTTGCTCTAAAAAGACATAAGTCTGCTGATAACAAAGACCTTACGTTAACCTCCACCTCTCCTACTTCTATTTTTTTCCTTTTCTTTTTCTTTTTTTTGTTGTTTTTTCCTTATGCTTTGTTTTTCTTTTATTAAATTAGAACAAGAGTCGTAAAACAAAATGAAACTATAATAAAAAGAGAAAAATAATATAATAATAAATAAAATAAGAAGAAAAAATAAATAAAAAACATAAAAAATAAAATAAAACAAAAAGGCAAAATTAAATTAAATTAACAAAAATGATGATAATAATAAATAAAATAAAATGAAATAAACATAAATATTTATTCTTTCTCAAATTACAATATATTTTTACCTTTTTATTTTATTAATTATTTATATATCAATTGAACTTTTAATTAACTTGTTTCTATTATTATTGTTATCACTGTTATTCAGACAAAATTTGGTATTGACAGAAACGAATTGAACCTAACCAAATTGAACCAAATCAAAACGAACCGAATTGAACTGAATCGAACCAAACTGAATTGAATCTAAGTAGGCCGAACGAACCGAATTGAACCGAACTAAATCGAACTGAATTGAACCAAAACAAACCGAACCAAACTGAATTGAATCGAAGTAGCCCGAACGAACCGAATTGAACCGAACTAAATCGAACCGAATTGAACTAAACTAAACCGAACCAAATTGAACATAGCCAAATCAAATTAAACCGAACCAAATTGAAATGAATTGAACTAGACCGAACCAAATTAAACCAAACCAAATCGAACATAATCAAATTGAAACAAACCAAAACAAAGGAATTGAACCGAATCAAACCAAACTAAATTGAATCGAATTACACCGAACTTAATCGAACTAAATTAAATCAAACCAGACCAAACCGTACCGAGTTGAACCGAAATGAACTGAACCCAAACAGATCGAATTGAACTGAATTTAACCAACCAGAATTGATTTGAACTAGGCCAAATCGAATTTAACCGGTCCAAGTTGAACCAAATTAAACCAAACAAAACTGAACCAAACCAAACCAAATCGAACCGAATTGAACCATACGAAAACAAATCAAATCGAACTAAACCAAATTGAACTGAACCAAACAAAATCGAATTGAAGAAAACTGAACCGAAAAGAACCAAATTCAACCGAACCAAATCGAACCAAATTGAATCAGACTAAATCAAAATGAATCAAATTGAATCAAACCAAACCGAATTGAACCAAATCTAACTGAACCGAATTGAACCAAATCTAACTGAACCGAAATGAACTAAATCCAACCAGACCAAACCACACATAATTGAAAAAAATCAAACCAAATCGAATTGAATCGAATTAGGCCGAACCAAACCAATTTGAATCGAGTCAAATCAAATTAAACTGAACCAAACTAAATTGAATCGAACTAGACCAAACCGAACCAAACCGAACATAATCGAATTGAAACAAACCAAAATGAAGGAAATTGAACTGAATCAAAATCGAACCAAACTGAATTGAATCAAGTTAGACCGAACTTAACCGAATTGTACCGAACTGAACTGAACCAAACTAGTCTAAAACAAACTGAATTGAATCAAATCTAATCCAACTCAATCGAATCAAATCGTACCCAATAGTCAATTAACAGGTGACTATTACACTTTTATAATTAAGAATATTTTTTTTCAAATCGGATCGTAATTGACTAAATGGAACTGAATCGAATTGAACTGAACCGAGCCAAATTGAATTGAACCAAACCAAATTGAACCAAATTAAACAAAACTAACAAATTGAACCATACCAAATGGAACTAAACCGAATTGAATCAAACTAGACCGAACTGAAGCGATTTGAACCGAACAAACCGAACATGGGTTAATTTTTTTTAATAAATAAACAAGGAAAATATCATTATAAAAGTAAATATAAATAATTTTTACAATTTGAATATAACTATTTTTATTTATTTTCTAGATAATTTTTATTTTTTGATTAAAAGAATAATTAAAAAAATGTTGAATAGAAAAATCAAGTCACTTAAATTGTAAATTAAAAAAAAACAGTTAATTAAAAAAAGTTACTTAAAAAATAAAATAAAAAAAATGTGGACTTGAGAAATAAAACTAAAAAACAAATGCACACAAAACAAAATCTCTTTATCAATTACTTTATTTTGTAAATGAATATTGTGAATGATATATTTTAGACATATAAATTAATTAACACTCCCCATAATATTTACCCATAACATACAAACCTATAAATTTTTAACTGTATACAAAATAGATACGTCTTTTTTATATTATTTTTTATATTTTTAATTTAATTTTATATTATTTTTTATATACAAAATAGATACGTCAGTTTTATCATTTTATTTTTCTAAAATTTAAATAATTACTCGTTATTAATCTGTTATCACGTTACTAAGTATTTTTCAAATTTAAATAATTACTATAATAAAAAATTATTTTCACAATATTTTTTATTTTAATAATTAAAATTATATATATTTTATTTTATTTTATTAATTATTTATTTTAAATTTAAATAATTTATAAATATTTAAAATCGTGTATATATAAACGCGATATCGCTGAATGTATGCTAATTATTTTAAAAAAAATTTAAAAATAAAAGCAGGAAACATTTTAAAATTGAAGGGACCCAGAGCACAAAAATAAATCGAAGAATTAAAATAAGATGGTTAATGTTAAGATTGAAATTTATTCCAAAATAAAAAAACCATTTTCAGGCAAAAGAAGGGAAGGGCAAAAGTGTAATTCTGAATAAAAGGTGGACCCAAATATAGGAGTAGAAGGTCCTGGAATTGCGATGACTAAATATTAGTCGTTAGAGCTTAGAAGGATCTAGAATACCAAAACCCTAGCCCAGTCCTCTACTTAAATTCACACCCCTAACGATTCTTTACTCCATTTCCTTCTTTTGCATCTTCTTTGTCACTCTCTTCTTTGAATCTCAAACTCCATAGAAGGCAGATCCAGAATGTCGGAGACCGAGACGTTCGCTTTTCAGGCGGAGATCAACCAGCTTCTCAGTCTCATCATCAACACCTTCTACAGCAACAAGGAGATTTTCCTTCGTGAACTCATTAGCAATGCCTCTGATGTATGATTTTACTACCTAAACTCTTCTCCTCTCCTGCACTTTATTTGGGATTCATGTTCTTTTGCATAATCATGTTTTTTAGTTTTTATTATCCTTCGCCTTCTTTGGTTTCCGCGGTTTCTGTGTTTTGTTGTTGTTTTTGCACATCTTTTGCGTCATTTAATGTTATTGTTCTATATTATTGTTTGTAATTTCTCATGTTATTACTAAACACCTCCATGATTTTCTGGATTTGTTTTATTTCAACCAGTTTTTGTATTGTGATTTTTATGATTTGCGTGCTTTTACCTGTGTATTTATTATGATCTCTTGTTTGATTTTGTTTACCTGAAAATTTCTGATCGTTTCATAGTACAATTGATTTAACGTGATTCTAATTTGGTAGAGTTGCTATTCGAGATGAATTGTTTCTTTCGACACTCGATAAACATTTTAAAATATAATTTTCTCAAATAGAATTGCATGATACATACGTTTTACTGTATGTTATATTTATGATATCAACCTTAGTCGTATAATAAATAATTAGATTGTAAGCAAAATACAATCACAACATGAAACACTATTTAAGAGACATGCACATGCTCATTTATGATTGGTAGTTCTTTATTATTTCTAAACCTATATAACATTATTTATAAATCCGAGTCTTGTTTTAATCTTGATTTTTAGTCTAAACCAAACCTTTAAATTTAAAAGATAAATGTTTCTGAACCAGTTTTGTTTTGCACATCTTGAATTTTAGTCTAAACCAAACCTTTAAATTTAAAAGATAAATGTTTTCGAACCAGTTTTGTTCTGCACACCTTTAGTTGTTGTACTATGTACTGTATTTCAATCATTGGTCTTTTTCCAAACTAGGGTAGAAATATCTATTTCTTTTTTATTTTTGAAGGAGTTAATGGTTTTGTTTGGTCATGAGCTATTGCCCTGTATTGTATTGCATATAGGAACGTTTGTTGTTCTCTTTGTGCGATATATCTGATTTCTGGCATGTTTTTACCTGTACAGGCTTTGGACAAGATTCGATTTGAGAGCCTTACTGACAAGAGCAAGCTTGATGCCCAGCCAGAGCTGTTCATCCACATTATTCCCGACAAGACCAACAACACATTGACTATCATCGATAGTGGTATTGGCATGACTAAGGCTGGTAAGTTACGATGGTTTGCCATTCTTGGTTAGATTTTTTGTTCTTTTTGAGGTATCTTTTTTCAATTCTTGTTCATTTTATGTTGCAGATTTGGTGAACAACTTGGGTACAATTGCGAGGTCTGGGACCAAGGAGTTCATGGAAGCCCTGGCTGCAGGTGCTGATGTGAGCATGATTGGCCAGTTTGGTGTCGGTTTCTACTCTGCTTATCTTGTAGCAGAGAAGGTTATTGTTACCACAAAGCACAATGATGACGAGCAGTATGTTTGGGAGTCCCAAGCTGGCGGGTCCTTCACCGTGACAAGGGATACCGATGGTGAGAGTCTTGGCAGGGGAACCAAGATAACCTTGTACCTAAAGGAAGATCAGCTTGAGTATCTTGAGGAGCGTCGTTTGAAGGACTTGATAAAGAAGCATTCCGAATTCATCAGTTATCCAATTTCTCTCTGGATTGAGAAGACTATTGAGAAGGAGATTTCTGATGATGAGGATGAGGAAGAGAAGAAGGAAGAGGAGGGCAAAGTTGAGGAAGTCGATGAAGATAAGGAGAAGGAAGAGAAGAAAAAGAAGAAAATTAAGGAGGTGTCTCATGAGTGGTCTCTGGTGAACAAACAGAAGCCCATCTGGATGAGGAAACCTGAAGAGATTACCAAAGAAGAATATGCTGCTTTCTACAAGAGTCTTACCAACGATTGGGAAGAACATTTGGCTGTTAAGCACTTCTCTGTGGAGGGTCAGTTGGAGTTTAAGGCTATCCTCTTTATCCCGAAGAGGGCGCCTTTTGATATCTTTGACACAAGGAAGAAGCCTAACAACATTAAGCTGTATGTACGCAGAGTCTTCATCATGGACAACTGCGAAGAGTTGATTCCAGAATATCTTAGCTTTGTTAAGGGTATTGTGGATTCTGAGGACCTTCCTCTTAACATCTCCAGAGAAATGCTGCAGCAAAACAAGATCCTGAAAGTCATCCGCAAGAACTTGGTTAAGAAGTGCATCGAGCTTTTCTTTGAAATTGCCGAGAACAAGGAAGATTATAACAAGTTCTACGAAGCCTTCTCTAAGAACCTGAAATTGGGTATCCACGAGGATTCCCAGAACAAGTCAAAGCTAGCTGAATTGCTGAGGTATCACTCGACCAAGAGCGGTGATGAGATGACTAGCCTGAAGGACTATGTTACCAGGATGAAGGAGGGACAGAGTGACATCTACTACATTACTGGTGAAAGCAGGAAAGCTGTGGAGAATTCCCCGTTCTTGGAAAGGCTGAAAAAGAAGGGATATGAGGTGCTTTTCATGGTTGATGCTATTGATGAATACGCAGTTGGTCAGCTGAAGGAGTTCGAGGGTAAGAAGTTGGTGTCTGCTACCAAGGAAGGACTGAAACTTGATGAGAGTGAAGACGAGAAGAAGAAGAAGGAAGAATTGAAGGAGAAATTTGACGGTCTTTGCAAGGTGATAAAGGATGTGTTGGGTGACAAGGTGGAGAAGGTTGTGGTGTCTGATCGTGTTGTGGATTCTCCGTGCTGTCTGGTGACTGGTGAATATGGTTGGACCGCGAACATGGAAAGGATCATGAAGGCGCAGGCATTGAGGGACAGCAGCATGGCTGGTTACATGTCAAGCAAGAAGACGATGGAGATTAACCCTGAGAATCCCATCATGGATGAGCTCAGGAAGCGTGCTGATGCCGACAAGAATGATAAATCTGTCAAGGATCTTGTTCTCTTGCTCTTTGAGACTGCTCTTCTAACTTCTGGCTTCAGCCTTGATGATCCCAACACTTTCGGTAACAGAATTCACAGGATGCTGAAGCTTGGTCTCAGCATTGATGAAGATGCTGGTGATGCAGATGCCGACATGCCACCTCTGGAGGATGCCGATGCCGATGCTGAGGGCAGCAAGATGGAGGAAGTTGATTAAATCTAACTCTATTGTTTACAAACTGTTTTGTGATTGGAGAACTATCTTTTACATTTAGTGTTTGTTTTTAAATTTTGTAATTTTTGAACTTTTGTCAAGTCGGGTCTCTTTTTATGTTAAAATTTTTATCAGTTTCTTATGAGTTTTTTTTTATATTTCAAGATTTGATCTCTAGTATGAGAAATCGTAGCTAGTTTTAATAAGAGGTACTTTACTAGTTATTTTAGATACTACAAATGAATCATCAAATTATTAAAATATGGTTTTAAATATAAAGTAATGTATTTTCAATTATAAGTTACTCATTATTCCATAGATAGCCAATGCTTGTGTGCTGAAACATTTTTATGTTAATCGTAGTCTCTTACTTTGCATGTTGTTATTTTGGTACAAAAGGAAAAATATATTCTGGAAAATCATATTCTAATTTTTCAAATGTTGGTTCCCTCATGTCTTTCACCTCTTCACCCGCTGAAAGTAATCTAGATTAGTTAGCAGAAGTCTGAAATTCCTAAGCTATGCTCACCATCATCAATGGGATATTGTTGTATAGTACAATATGACAACTCTTTAGGCTTGAACAACAAATGTGTGGGAGTAGGGAGCGAGGCTGGAATGCATGAAAGATGCCAAGATTCAAGCAATAGGCAAAAGGATGTTGTGCATAACATGATAAATTATTTGCTTTGAGGTGTAAACAAATTGGCCATTTAAAAGTTTCCCTTCTTTCTTTGATTTTAGAATAAATGCACCTTTGATCTTTAGGTGGTTTCCCAAACCCTATTAATTCTTTTGGCATCAAAGCAAAAATGTTGCTCTCTAAAACAACTAACAAAGGAAGACGATGAGGACTCACTGATTTGTCTTGCATTACAATAGAATTCCCTCACCATTGCAATGTTGGCTGGAGAAGGATACATAAATAATTTAGTCCAATTCCTTCTTTTCAACTCTTCTTGAGAGTCAACAAATTCATCCAGTTCCTAGTTCCAGCTGAATTTTTCTTTCCGTTATAAGTTTGTTCTCTTCAAACATAGGGTAGATATATGCACGAGCCTTGGACTTGTAGCAAAAATTATGGGACATGGGTTCTGGTACTTGTCTAGGGTGTTTGGAGCAAGTAGTTGTTGTTGACTTTCTCTTTTTATAATCTGGGTTGAGGAGGAAGCCACTAAAAACGAATTGTTAGGACTTAAAACATTAAAACCAAGACACCACATATTACCAAAATAAGTGGATAAGTAATCAAAATTAATGCATAATATTATATTGAAGTGCTAAGAACAACTAAAACCATGAAATACAAAGAACAAACAAGTTTAGACAAAATCCAATTGGTTGGGTGAGTAATTTACTCATTGAGCAAAAGCATAATTGGCAAAGCTGGGGATGTAGAGGAAACTTTATTCGTTCGGAAAATGTATCTCTAATTAAGTGAGAGTATTTTAATTGTAAGTCAAATAAACAACAGTGTGTCATTTTGGGATGGTGTATTTCTCGTTGAACGAGAGTATTTTAACTGAAAGTTAGAGAAATAATGTTGTCTCACTTGCTAGGCGAGATAAGACTCATTGGGCAAATTTATGCAAATTGCTTTAACTGGTCTTAATCAGTCAGTGAGCGAGACACTCACTTAGTAATTTTTGGAGGATTTTTTTCCTGTGTTCACTTGTTGGACCAACCATGGTGTTGCTCAATGAGAATGTAGTTAATGAATTAAGGATCCATGAAAGTACCATTATATTTTTTCCATGTTGGGTAGTCTTTTGGTTTGGTCATGCCAGATGGTGGTTTGACTTGACAAAACCAAATTTTAGATTTTGCATTTAACGATATGGTAATAGCTCGATGTCAAGTTGAAAGTTGTCACCATTTAAAGGTTTTTTAACAAGAACCATTCAAGGATGATTTGAATGGTGAAGGAAGTAAGAGATCAAATTTGTTCTCATCGTTGGCCATAGTGGTTTAGAAACAAGAGGAAAAAAAATACGAGAAAAAAAGAGAGCAGGTTGTAACCACTCTTACACCATGTAAGTAAAAAAGAGATACCGTGAAATAATCAGATTATACTTTTATTTAGAAACATACAAGCAATACAAATATGTATCTATAATTTGATGATTATGCTCCAATAACTCAACTATTTATTTCTATAGTTAAGTTATTAAGAGTTTCCATATTTATAGGAAGAATCATGGGATATGATTCACTTTCCTAATACAAGTGTGGGTGTGGGACATCCATGATTCACTTTTCTAACATAGGTGTGAGACATCAACAATGAGACTGTCACAAGAGAGTGTAGATTTTTGGAAGCTACTTGTGTATTTTATTTTGTAATTATAGAATTCTCTTCCTTTGATAAAGACTTTTGTTTTGAAAAAAACTTGTTATGAACTTCTATGAGGAATGCTGTAATACTTGGATCATACATCGGTAGTTAATGTTTGTTTAATATTAATTATGGAATACTTTAAATTAGTACAATAATTCTATCATTGTTATAATTATCTAACTTTCTTTAGGTGGACGGTGAACTATTATGAAAAAGAGTTTCACCATCTGTAAAACTCATATCAACAATCTAATTACACTCTAATAATATTAATGAAACATATATTTATCTTAAACCCTTCAATATCATATGCAAGTCCCAAAATCTCACTATCACAACTAATTACCCATGATCAATATATCATTTATTTATTTGATATATTTATTACTTTTTTGAAACAATATAATTATTTGAATGATAAATAAGATTTTTAAAACAATGTTTTAAACAATCAAATTAATAGAATTTGAATTTGAATTATTAATTATTATTTAAATATTTAAATTTAACTATCTTTTTTGTAAATTTTGATTTTAGAAAGTTATTTGTAAAATAAACATTTTTTGAAATAAAATTTCATTTTAAAAGGAAATTCAATTATTTAAGAGAATTTAAATATAAGATATTTTACTTTATCAAAATAAAATACTTAACAAATAAAGATAATTTAATAATAATTAATTTAAACATAGTACATTTTAAATTTTTTAAATTATTGAAATTTTTCATACAATGCAATGAATTATCAAACAAAACACAATAATAATCATTATTCAGTTTTTATTTTCTAATATAATTATCCGTTAGTACTCTTTTATGTCTCTAAAAAAGAATTATATATGAAATATTAAACACAACCAAACTTATCATAAAACATCATTTTATGTTGCTAAACTTTAATTCCAAACTTAAAAAGTAAGGAATTGGATGCATCCTTTTTATTATCCTAACATAACTGGCCAAACTTTCCTATCGCTATAAAAAACAAATAATTTTGACATCAATTATTACTTGATTTGGAAAACATGAGTTAGAATGCCAAATTGATAATAAGAAAGGTGAAGAAAATAATATAAAAACAAAGTCTCCATGATGTTCTTTGTAATTTCATAAAATTTAAAAGAATTTTTCCTAGGTTCACATATATGCATTCAAATTCATTAATTAAAATCATTGTTTGGTGGAAAGATATAGGAAGAAAACTAGAATTAAAATTTAAGTTTAATTATTCTTTTAATATTTGTTTTTGTTTTAAAATAAATTGATCCAATTTTTTTTTAATTTTAAATTTGATCATAATTTTTGAAAAATTTATATAATTTGATATTTTTGTTAAATCTCTTAAAACAAATCAATGATATTTTTATCAAAATTGACATTATGATTATGTTAATTATATCAATAAAGTACATCATTATTGTTAACAACTTCAATTTTAATAAAATATCATGTTTCAAGACTCTAAAAAATGACCAAATTATTACATCAATATCTTACAAATTAGAATTAATTTGAAACTTCAAAAAAATTAAAGGACAAAAATTAATGGTAATCCAATCAATCACCACAATTATTTATCTTTTAAATAAAATATTATTACCATATAAATTAATTCAGGCATAATATATATAAGGGATATTTTTTCAATATTTGGAAAAGATTAAAACAAATCATTTTAAAAATTTCGAAACTAAATTAAACATTTTAAGATTGGAGGGACTAAACAAAGACAAAAATGAATCAAAGAATTAAAAAAAATGTAAAAATTTAATCTTTTAAAAATAAAAAAGTCGTGAATAGTGTTCAGACTAAAATTGAAATTTAAATAGAATAAAAAAGAATTTAATTTGTATTTTGTAATATTAAAATAATCCATTTCTAATTCAAACAACATAACTAAGTTTATTTAAGAAATACTCTAAGACTGGGTACGAAAAATATGATAACTAAACATGGTAGTTAGACTTTAGAAGGATCTAGAAGGCCAAAACCCTAGCCAGCACTCCTACTTAACTTCACACTGCTACGCTTCCTTGCTCTATTTCCGTCTTTTGCATCTTCCCTGCAACCCTCTGAATCTAACCCTAAGACAGATCCAAAATGTCGGAGACGGAGACGTTTGCCTTTCAGGCGGAGATCAACCAGCTCCTCAGTCTTATCATCAACACCTTCTACAGCAACAAGGAGATTTTCCTTCGTGAACTCATTAGCAATGCCTCCGATGTAAGTTTTTTTTTTTTTTTTCTGCACTTTCCTCTTCTTATTGTGTTTATTACTCTTGTTCTTGCATGATCTCGTGTTCTATCATACGTTGATTCTGTTTTTGTTTTTATTATGACTTTTTCATCTTGATATGTCATAGTTTTATGTTATGGTTTGAAATTTCGCATGTTATCATATTATTGATAGGCCTACAGGATTTATTGGATGTGTTTGGAACTCTTTTTCCGTCCGTTGCTATTGCTATGATTTGCGTGCATATCATTATTTATCCATGTTAGCGTTGTTGCTTCATGTTAGAGATGTTGATTCAATGTTAGAGTGGTTGATTCATGTTAAAGCGATGCCAATGATTCTCTTTATTGTTACTGTTGTTGAAACCCTAAATACTAATTAAATTAGAAAACGAATTTTAATGGTTTTCATTAATTTTTTAAAATTTTGTTCTGTACCTGTGTTTTTGTTTGGTTCATTTTCCATGTGACTAATGATCTTAATAAATCCAAATTAGTATTCTGCCGTCCCGTCAGGTGGGATTGATAGTTCTTAATTATTTCTATATTTCTAACTCTGTATTTAAATACTTGGTTTCATTTTTATTCTCGCTCTGAACAAAACACTTAGGCGTTATATATAATTTATGTTTGCTGTTCTCTTTGGGCGATATATCTGATTTCTGGCATGTTTTTACCTGTACAGGCTTTGGACAAGATTCGATTTGAGAGCCTTACTGACAAGAGCAAGCTTGATGCCCAGCCAGAGCTGTTCATCCACATTATTCCCGACA
>Ga0214545_1003369_pt1 | contig 30595 bp, 21 predicted proteins | sample CNSS4metaG_FD_160064 | JGI IMG/M metagenome (GOLD analysis project Ga0214545, IMG submission 160064) | Root nodule microbial communities from cowpea collected in UCLA plant growth center, Los Angeles, California, USA - CNSS4 | ecosystem: Host-associated > Plants > Roots > Nodule | place: USA...
TATATATATATATATATATTGGAAAAAATTCAAATGAGTCAAAAGTTCCATATTATATATAATAAACAAGTTAAAACATTATATGAGAATAAAAGCTCATAACATCATTACCTTAAGACTTTTGGGTAAAAATGGCATCAAATGTCTTATATATGTAAGACTAATATCATATATATCTAAGACCACAATCTCTCGATAACCATAACTCATATGAAAAAATATATAAATCCAACAACAGTATCAGATCCAATGGTCCGCAGTGACTAACCGCATAACCATAACGAAAAGGGGTCACCATACACATGAAGGGAAATATATCATAGGAAAAAGAAAAAAAAAAGGACTCACCCTTATGGGAGATTGTTGGAAAAAATCCAAGTGTGAGTCAAAAGTCTCACATTGAATAAAATATACAAGTTAAACACTATATAAGAATAAAAGCTCATAAAACTCTTGAGGGGATATTGTTGGAAAAAAATCTAAGTGTGAGTCAAAAGTCTTATATTGGATAAAATAGACAAGTTAAACACTATATATGAATAAAATTCCATAACACCATTATCTTAAGGTTGGTGTCATATATATCAAGTGTGACTGATCGCATAACCATAACAAAAAGGGGATCACCATACACTTGAAGGGAATATCATATGAAAAAGAAAAAAAAAATTACCTTGAAGGGAGATTGTTGGAAAAAATCCAAGTATGAGTCAAAAGTCTCATATTGGATAAAATAGATAAATTAAACACTATATAAGAATAAATGCTCATAACACCATTATCAAAGTTTTTGGATTAAAGTATTAACAAATGTTTTATATATATATAAGACCAATATCATATATGTATAAAATTACAATATTCGTTGACATGATAATTAAAAGTTGTAAGGTTAATCTTTATTAACTAATTGTTTAGTATAGAAAAATGACAAGATGTTATCTCTCTGTATGTAATATGTTTTCGCCGAATATTTGGAAATTTTACAGGCAAGTCGGAAACAAAACTTTAACTTTGCAAAAAACGGATTCTATCTTCGACCTTTTCACGATGCCATCTCAAAAGTGTCCTGTGCTTCTTAATTTAAGATATTATAAAGTACTTGCAACCAAAATCAGCAAACTAGGACGGTTCACGACGTCTTCATAGAATTTTATAAAATAATTTTATCATTATTTTTATTTTTATTATTACTTTTTAGATAATTAGGGTTCTTATTTAATAAATTGAAAAATAAAAATATTTGATTCTTATATGAGCCGACTCTATGTTGACTTTTTTATATTGTCTTTTGTCCTCTACTGAGTATTAAAAATATATTAATATTGGTATTTTAAAAATCTTTTTAATATATTTTGTAACATCAAAATTAGTATTCATTAGTATATTTTCAAGCACAATAGAAAAACAATACAGAAGAACTCAGCAAACAATCAAATCCTTCTTATTTGTGAAAATATTGTGCAAATAAGTGAAAATAACTAAAAATTGAAGAATATAAAACAAAATCAATTATTAATATATTGGGTTACTTCAATTATAAAAAATAATATAAATGAAAATTATTGATTATCGAAGAATATCTTAACAAAATCAATTATCGACAGATTTAGTTTAATTACAAATTTCAAACCTATTCCAATTCGAGAAGATCCTGTGAATAGGAGTTTTGACAAAGTTAGAGAGACAAGTCTTTTAGGGGAGAACGAATAGGGAACTAACCCTAAAGGTTGAAGACTCGTTCCGAAGGCTGGAGGCATTCATTTGTTCTTTTCTAGTGTTCAAAATGTATGAGTAACTAACTCTCTTGTTCATGGGAGCTTGACATAATCTATTTTTGATCTTTAAGATTTCTACTATCTAGTATATTTCTTTTCCATTACCGTAGACATTCATTTAAGTCCGCATTTTGATCTGGAGAGCTTGGTACAAACTTAACTGGGAATCAAACTTATAAAATATTAATGATCATACAATTATAAAAAATTAGGGGACATATAATTATGGAATATAAGGGGTCATATAATAAACCTTAACAATATATAAAGAGATTCCCTCTTTTGTGTCCATATTTCAAAATACCAATTTTACCCTTTAAAATATAATTATTTATAAAAATTTTGAAAATTGGTCGTTACTTTTACAAATTTTGTTATAAAATCGTTTATCTCTGCTCTTCTCTTTTTCTCTATTTATCTGCAGATATTCTCTCATTTTTTCTAATATATTTTACTTTATTTTTAGTAAATATAATTTTATTTTATATATTATAACTTAATAACATTATATTATCATCACCTACTAATATAATATCACATATATTTAAAAAATACGTATATATGTCGCGCCTTTGTCTGTTAGTTTACTGTAAAAACAATTCACCTCATTATTTAAGATGACCGGTTAGTTAATGAGGCACAAGATGCAAAAGTCAATCTACTTAAATCCACTCTTCCAGATCCATTTCCAAATTCAAACACACTCTAAATATATGTGAGGGGTGTGATAATAATCTATTAAGAAAATAAGATGAAAAAACATACGTACAATCAGATTAAATTACGAAGGAAAAGATAAAACACAATATTTTTTCATTCGAGCTCGTTTTTTATCGGTTTAATTTCAATTTAAAAAATCGACCCATCACATCATATACATATATATATATATGGTCTCCCTTTTTCTTTTTCTGTTTCTTATTTTACTTTACCAGTAGCTTTCTTAGTTAATATACCCAAAAGTATTGTTGAAGACAGTCTTTGTGTTGTGTGTTGCTGAGGAGAATATGCCTGAGGTGGAAAACTCCATCAAAAATGTTTTTAATATTATTATAGTCATATATGGTAATTTCTTTTCTGCATAGCAAAGGGTAGTTAAGTGCAAAGAAAGTGAAAATATATTTTCCAAAGCTTGTGATGTTTCAGTTGTTGTGTTTCTTATGTGACTTATTTTGCTTCATTTGCTTGTGAACAAAGGTGAAGAAAGGTGAAGAAAGGACAAGTCAGGGAATGAAATAATTTGTTTGAACTTCATTACAACAGGATTTCTAAAATACTATTTATTGGATGAACCAACCTTTAATTATTTATTTTATTTAACGCTGTGATTCTTAATATTGTCCTCTCCTTCGAATATTAACATAGTATTTTGTTTGTATCTAAATCTAACTTATACGTAATTGTTTTATATAACTCAACTTTTAATTAAATAATTAATGAATGGGACAGAGGAAAAATTGAGATCAGAGAACATTGAAGTTTAAGCAACAATATGGTATAGGCCTGGTGCTTTTATGGTCTTTTTAAAATCTTAGATTAGAGTGGTAGGCCATCTTACAAGTTGAAACTTCACTGCTTCACGGTTCAATCCTTAAACCATTCTACAATATTATTAGAGAAAATGTTGATTTAGTTGATGATTTTATTGAATTCTTTGAGGGAATATACTCAAAACTTTACTTTGTATGAAAATTTTCGAACAATTTCATTTTTTAAATATTTTGTTTGAATAAAATAATTTAAATTTAATAAGTTTTAAGCTACTTGTTTAGATAAAGTATTTCAACTACCACCAAATTAAAAAAATAAATATCAAATAATTGTTAAAAAATAAAAAGTATAAATATGGATAATTTTTGTTGTTGATCTGGATTGATATCATGTTTTCGTGTCAAAGTTATTTAAGAGTTATTTTTTTCATTTTATATTTACATTTTTTTTCTTAATTTACGATCAAAGATATTATTTTCATGTTATAAAATGTTAGATTAGACCAAACTCAACTAAGATAGTATTAGAGGAGGCTCTCAAAGATTGCATCAAGGAGTCAAACCAAATCAACTCAAGTCCAATTGAATTGAGTTGATCTACATTAGCTTAAGCTAAGGAGGCTTGAGTTTCGATCAAGTCAAGTTGATCAGACTTAGGTCGAGTAGAATTAATCAGTGGCAAGTTCATCCAAATTTATCCAGTCCTAGTCGGATTTATTTGTCAAGTCGAGTCTTATGTTGAACCGATTCTACTTAGGTTCATGTTGAATTGAGTCTACCCGAGCTCATATTGACTTGATCAACCTAAAATATGAAAACTAAAATATGAATTTGAGAATGAGAAAAATTTTAAATTGTTACTTTTTATGTTATCCAATTACACTAATAAAATTATAAAATTTCAATTTTTTTTTTCAAAACAACATATTTTCTCATAAAGCATTTAATTTTTTTTAGATATATTATGTTCTTATTTTATTCCAACGTAAATTTAAGGTAATGTGTTTAATTCAAAATGTGAAGACAATTTGTATATGTTTTTTTATTATATATTGCGCATATTAGTTATCTATCTTCAATATGAAACCAGGGATGTGATTGAAATCCCTACTTATTCCTAATATACTTAAGAATATATTAGTAGTCACTCATTGAGAGAATTTATTGTTCATGTGAAATGGGAAGAGAGGATTAGTATGTAATTATCTTATTTCTTTGGGGTGATAGAAACGTTTAGCAATGATTAGTGGGGTCATTCCAAATGCAATCTTCCTATGCATGGTAAGATTAGAGGGTGACACACTCCAATTTATGAAATTAGCCTTCATATTTTAGTTTTCTTGCATTTGATATATTCATTTCTCCTTATTATGAAAACAACAAAATAAAAATTTATTATGGTTATAATAAAAATTTATTACTTTTAAAATTATTATTAAAAATTTAAATAAAATCTCCATATAAATAAATTATTTCTCACCTTACATATTAAATTTATTTTCATACCAAATATATTATATTATTCGTTTTTTTATAAATATTTTTTTTATAATTTCAATCATTTAATAAAATTTATAAAAATAATTTTAAATTATTTATATATCATTTTATCTTACTTTTAACGATAAAAACATTTTGGTAATCTAACTTTTTTATGTATTAATTCTTTTTAATATATCACATAAGTCAATTTAATTACAAACTGTACTCTTTAATTCATTCCAAAATCATCTCCAAATTCCAAATCTCTTAAGAAAAATAACATCAATTTTATCCTTTAATCCTTCCCATCTTTTTCTCTCTCTTTCAAATCATTCCTCAAAAAAAAAAAAAATACAGCCTTAAAATCTTTATATATCTCTACGATGATATATTAGTAGTCACTTGTTGAAATTATTGTCTAGTGAATCCTTAATCGGAGGTTTTACCGAAATATATTTGAAATCCCTCCCTTGAGGTTGACTAACCATTAATCCACATCTTTTATAGTTTTCTTAACATTTTTTGTATTATAATTATTTTATATTTTTAATTATATATGTTGACATTTTAGTTTTTTTAAATCTAGAATGGTATTAAATAATATTTCATCTTATCCATGAAAAACACAAGTCTCTTAATATTCTAAACCTTTAAAAAAATTACATAAGTCATAGAGAGGATAATTTAAATTTCGAAAAACACTCATCTTTTTCTTAGAAATCAGTGTTTAACAATTTTTACTTTTAATTTAAATTGATCAATTTTTGCTTGATTAAAACTAACACGAAATTTAAAAATAAAAGTATAAATAATTATAGTATATATAAATTAAGTATGAAATAAACAAAAATTCCATGATTAAGCTATCCGTACAAGTTCAACTCCAAAACACAAACATAAAAATTGGATGCACCGATTCATAGCGAAATCCAAATAATCCACCAAAATTAATAAAGAATTTGGATAAAAGAAAATAATTTTTTTTAAAATAAGAATAATAGAGATACATAAAAATAAATAAATTAATATTTTTAATAAAAAAATGGAACTAAAAAATAATTTAACCAAAAATTTATCTTATTTATCTTTGATCAACTATTAATTTCTAACTAAAGATTAAACAAATTTCCTTTTATCATCAATACATGTAGCTTCGAATAGTCTCATAATTAAAGTGAACGGTAATTTAAATAATAATTAAAGTTGAAAAACTAAAATAAAATTTTCAAAACTATTTTTAGTTTAACATCCATAAATTAAAATAAAAATAGTTAATATCTTTTGTTATATGAAAGAGTAAAAGGAACTTACTATAACTAAAGACATAACTAAACTAAATGCTTTTTCTTTTGAATAAGATGAACCAAATGCCATAACTTGTGAGGACTATATTTAAAAATTTGAAAAACTATTGATAAAACAGGATATCCAATTTCTTTTTGAAGAAATCATGAGAAATAGTTATGGATGATTTTTTTTTCCCAAATATCACCATTTGTTCAAATAATTTTATTCTTATTAATTTATTCACAGCAGCTCTGCTTTGTTCATGAAACGGATAAGAGAATATGATATATAAACAAAATTCGGGAAAATTTGCCTCTGTTGAATGTCATCTGAAGAGCAAAAAGTGAGAGAATTCGGTGTTGTGGCTGAAGGAACTACCTTAACATGAAAGGGTACTTCAACAGCAACACCACCTTCACCTCTTTCAAAAATAACCTCTCCCCAACTTTACCCACATCCCCTTCCTCCTATACTTCTTCAAACTTCTCCCCTTCCTTCTTAAGCCAAAGACAAAACCTTAAAGTTCAGAATTTCAAACCCCATGTCGTTATATGCACTTCTCTGTCCAGTGAGTATCATTTCCCCCTTATTTTTTTGCAGTCATTTTGTTTGCCGTTGTTTATTTCTTAATATGCTGTATTCTTTTTATGTTTTCAACTTTATGGGTTTATAAAAAAGTTTGAATTTTGGTCTTTATTTGAAGTGTTAAGGGTGTCTCTAGGGTTGGGTAGTAATATAATGTGAAGGGGAGTGCAGACTATGAAGTTCACACTATAAAGTACAGTGACATGTTCAATATCTTTTTATTTTATTTGTCTGTTGATTTTGTTTTGTTTTAGTTTACTGAATTGTTGACAGTGTTAAGGAATTAGAATGCCACTGGATGTCCATGATGTGCTAACAAACCACGAGAAAAGAAAACATCTTTATATTTTTTTTTTTAGGATATGTTTTTCTTATCTTGTTCCTTTTTTTCTGACTAATGCCTTGGTGTAATTTTTTGTGTCTCACTAAAAAATGAAACTCCTTTCAGGTCAACAGGCTAGCAGTGCTTCTACAGCTCAAGCTGAGGAGCAAGAGGTTGAAATTGCAAATGGTTACACCATGACTCAATTTTGTGACAAAATCATAGATCTCTTTTTGAATGAGAAAACCAAATCAAAAGAATGGAGGGGGTACTTGATATTCAGAGAGGAATGGAAAAAATACAAGGATAGATTCTACAGTAGGTGCCAAAGAAGGGCCGAGTTGGAGAATGACCCAATTATGAAGGAAAAATTTATTTCATTGCAAAGAAAAGTGAAGAAGGTAGTCTCCATATTTTTATGTTCCTCACAACCATGCCCCCTTCCAATGTTGATTAAAGAAATAGATTATTCTGCTGCATAATGAAAGTTGAAAAAGGCAACGAAACTTCTAAACAACTATTCGTTTTCGCCAATTTTTTGTCTCAAAATGTGGAAAGCAAAAATTCTAATCCCGTATTTTTTTTTAACAGAAAAGATGCAGATACATTATCCTGGAAGTTCTTGCTAAACTAATAATAAGATAACATTATTATTCTTGTTACTAATCAGTTTATTTTGTAAGAAAGCACAAATCTGTACATCAATCAAAGTTTAATTTCATATCTAGGGAGTTGCCTGGCTTTAGATCTTCTTTCCCTGGTTTTTATTTGATCAGGAGTAAGCATTGCAGATTGATGATGAAATGGAAGTACACTATGCACTCCTCAAGGAAATACAAGATAGCCCAACAGACATTAATGCCATAGTTGCACGAAGGCGTAGAGATTTTACAGGAGAATTCTTCCACTACCTCTCTCTTATTTCAGAAACATATGACAGCTTGGAAGACCGTGATGGTAATTATGCAGAAGTACAAATAAATGTTTATTTTGGGTATTTGGCTCAACGTTTGTTGATTCTGTAACCAGTAATCACCAGAAGAAATGAGTAAAATAGTTAAGAATGTTTATAGTTGTAACTTGTAATAAGAGAGAATGAACTGATCATAAAATTAGATTTCTTTTAGAAAGGAAGAAGATGTGAGAAGTTTAAGACTTGTCTGGTAGATGTTTACAGTATTAAGCTTTGAGGTTTAATGTTGGTCTTGCCATTAAATATACATAATGAGTCTTCCCCTTGCACCTTGGACAAAGATAACATTTGTGATCATGCTCCTTGTGTAGGATGTTTCTTATGAGTGGCATTGGCATGTTTTGTTTGAACAGGGATTTCCAGGCTGGGAAGTAGATGTTTGTCAGCTGTCAGTGCATATGATAATACTCTAGAGGTTGTGGACACGTTAGATGCTGCACAGGCCAAATTTGATGATATCCTCAATTCTCCTTCTATTGATGTTGCTTGTCAGAAGATCAAAAGTCTTGCAAAGGCAAAGGAACTTGATTCTTCATTGATATTGTTGATAAGCAGTGCTTGGGCTAAAGCAAAAGAATCTACAACGATGAAGAATGAGGTGTGAATTTTATGATGTCCCTTGGATTTGTTCTGTATTCCATCCTTTTGGAAGATAGGACATGGATTTCTAATTGTCCCCAGCAAATATTAATAAAAGGCTCTATAAAACCTAAAATCAAATAGAGTGTGTTTCTCTTGTAGGTGTGTATAAACATACATAAAATTTCTTTTTCTGCTGCTTTCCGCTTGCTCTGCTAATTTTAAAAGGTTTTGACTTGCATTCTTATTTTTTAAGTTTTACAGAACTTCAAAGAAAAATGGTGGTTGTTTATGTTATATTGCAGATAGTCAGAAAGGCATTAATATGGACCATCTTTCAGCATAATTCTTCACGTAGTTACATTATTACATACATTGGTTATGACTATGAAGTTACATGGGATGGAAATTTTAAGAGGTTTTCATGTCTTTCCCTATATAATACTGATACCTACCAGGATAGGAAGCTAAAGTACGAATCTTTTACTGTGGTCTTAGGAATGAAACAAACTGAATTGATGGTTCTGATTTATAAATCAATCGGTATAATCTGAACGTCTTCCTTCTTGTCCTTCTTGTTCATTAGCATGTTGGTCCTTAATTTTGACTGCTGAAGCTTAGAAGATATTATTAGACTGCATTATGATTTGTGCTCAACAACCTTGCTTTATTATGTGCAGGTGAAAGATATAATGTATCAATTGTACAAGGCCACAAAGAGCAGCCTAAGGAGTATCACTCCAAAAGAAATAAAGCTACTGAAGCATTTGTTAAACATCATAGATCCTGAGGAGCGATTCTCTGCATTGGCAACAGCTTTCTCCCCTGGTGATGAACATGAAGCCAAAGACCCTTATGCTCAATACACGTGAGAGAATTTCCTTCTGGTTCATTCTAAACTATTATCTTATTGTTGTGATAAATATGATATATTGCTTTAATTTTGATGTGGTTAAACAGCACCCCACAGGAGCTGCACAAGTGGATTAAGATCATGCTTGATGCGTATCATCTGAACAAGGAAGAAACAGATTTGAGAGAAGCCAGGCAAATGACTGACCCTATTGTAATTCAGAGGTTGTTTATCCTGAAAGATACTATTGAACAAGAATATATGGCAAAAGGTACAACAGAGAAGTCTGAGACGAAAGATGACTCTAAACCAGTAGAGTTTTGAGTTGCTTCTCATGAACATCCTTTCTTACCAATGTGTTTCTTGTTCCGTGCCTTTTTTGGATCAAGAGTATGAAGGGTTGAAGTGGAGAAAAAAAGTGAAGTTACTACCCTTTCAAAGTTTTGTAATACATTCCAGTTAGATGTTAACATATTTCTTCTGATTTTCATTGCAAAGTTGAGGATTGTACTTCTAGGTGTAGATTATGAAGCATGTTGCATGAGAAAGTTAGATGATGATAAATCATTTTGAGTAGAGGCTGGCACATAAACATATCAATCCAATTTGAACCGCTCAACCGAAAGAAAATCTAAATTTGTTTATATTGAATTGTGTTTCATATTTTATTTCTACAACTCGAAAGTAGAAAATTTAAAATGAATCCAAAATCATCTGTCAATGCAAGTATTGTATAAAATGTTTAACTCTTAATTATAAAGTCTTAGTTTTCAGTATGATGTTTTTTTAAATATAACTAATTTATGTTTTTATTTATTTTCATAGTTTAAAAAAATAACTATTTTAAAAGTTTGTGTTGATCTATTTAACCCATCAATCAATTTTGAGTTGAGTCAAACTAATATTTTTTAACATAATATGTTAAGTGAGTGTGATTGAAATAATTTGGTATAAATACACATTTGGTATCCAAACTTTTTCGGAAAATTCAATTTGGTACCTGAATTTTAGGAATGCTCAATTTGGTATCCTAATTTTCTAAAGAGATTCAATTTGGTCCTCTCCGTTAAGTTGGAGTTAACATCGTGTCCGTACAGGACACATGTCAAGCCATGAAATTTTTATTTTTTTTTAATTTTTTTTTTCAAAAAATTAAAAAACTGTCACGTGTCAGTTTATCATCGTGCCACGTGGCAGCTTACAATCATGACATGTGGCAGTGTAATAGTTGTTTTCAATTTAGTACCCTAATTTTAATTTTTTGTTCAATTTAGTACTCAAATTTTTTAAAATGATCCAATTTCGTCCTTTCCTATTTGAGACCAAATTAGTAAATAAGCTTAATTATAACTTATATAAACATGTTAAAATAATTGTTTTGAATTTATACATTAAATCACTACACCTAAATATTCAAATTATTTTATTTTTTACAAGTGTAAAAAATTTCATGTATAAAAAATTACAAAGGTTAAAATGTAAAAAAAATAATAATTTAAGTATTTAGGTGAAATGATTTGATGTATATATTAGAAAAAGTTATTGTAACATGTATATATAGGTTGTAATTAAGCTTATTTACTAATTTGGTCTCAAATGAAAGATGACAAAATTGGATGATTTTAAAAAATTGGGTACTAAATTGAACCAAAAATTTAAATTGGGGTACTAAATTGAAAACAGCTATTACACTGCCACGTGTCATGATTATAAGCTGCCACGTGGCACGATGATAAACTGACACGTGGCAGTTTTTAAATTTTTTGAAAAAAAATTAATTTATTGAAAAAAAATTAATTTTTTTGAAAAAAAAATTAAAAAAAAATAAAAATTTCATGGCTTGACACGTGTCATGTACGGACACGGTGTTAACTCCAACTTAACGGAGAGGACCAAATTGAATATCTTTATAAAATTGGGGTACCAAATTGAACATTTCTAAAGTTCGGGTAGCAAATTGAACTTTTCGAAAAAGTTTTGGTACCAAATGTGTATTTATACCAAATAATTTACTTATAAGATGAGTGAGTATAAGTCACTCCTGACTTTTTCAACACTATTTCTATCAGTTGTTCACTTTTTAGGAATATGTTGATCATAAAAAAAAAAAATTATTTGTAAAGAAAAAGAAGAGATTGAAAGGTAAAGTAGTGAATGTCAAATACGTGTAAAAATTTGTTGGATATCAAAATAATATTATCTTTTTAATATTTATGTCTGCAAACAATTCATATGATCATGTAATATATTTGTATTTTTAATATTTTTATTAACTTTGGACTTTATAGAATTTAGTTTTTCTTTTTCATCATTTCACAATCATACACCTAATTTAAATTTCAAGATAAGTTTTCTATTTTATTATTTTAATAATGAGTATGATAGTCTAATACAAACATATCGAATCATCATTTAGTTTGATTCAGTGGGAGAACAAAATAAAAGAAATATTTGAACCAAACTATTTAAAAATGGATTGATTTAGACGAAAATAATCACTAACCCGATTTCAATGTTTTTGTTGACTTTTTTTGTGGATCAACCTAAAAGAATAACTCCAATATCCTGAGTAAACTTGTCCTTTTATAAATGAATAACCCTCACTTTTTTTCTTGGAGACTTTTCTTAATAAATAAAAAAAAGCAAGATTTTAGGAGTAGATAATAAACTTAGGGATGAAAAATAAATCTACATTTTCAGTATTACTTCAACTCGTCCTAATTTAATGAAGAATTTCCATATCAGAAAGCAAAGGTATAGATAATAATTATTTTTATAATTATTTAATACTTTTGTGATTATTCTTCATATTCTATTATAGGATTTTATAATTATAATTTAGTCCTTAAAATTGACATTAAAAACTATGAAAATTTTCTTTTGTTATAATTCTTATTTTTTATGGAAAAAAAAATGACACAATTTTAATAGCCAATAAAGAATGTAATACCTACCTACCTCATAGGCACATTACCAGTTCCAATCACTATTATATGACATGGTTTTCTAGTTTTTGAACTTTCATTTATGATCTATTTATTTTTTCTGGGGATAGACAGTGATGGAAAACTGTGCCCATATCATATTATGGCATCAACTCAGCTGTTTCCAATGCAAAGAATCCGCAACATAACGTGAAGCATCTAACTTCAACTTTGCCCTTTAACGTATTACTGGGCATTATCGTTTCTAATATATTTATATCCATATATTATTTGGTCACGCCATGGTCGTTTTCGCAGTTAGCGAAGGGTACACGAAATTGAAAAGAAGAGAGGATAGAAGGTCCTTGCATTTGTCTTCTATTATTACTTTTAGGGTTGATATTTAACCATCACTGTCTCTTATGTTATACAAAATATAAAAAGAAGCTGTTAGTGTTTTTTTATACAAAATGTGTTTTGTTTTGGTCTTAAAATCCTTTCGAGTCTCTATCAATTTTTTTTATTTTAACCCGAGATGTAAGAATTTTGTATTAAATAAATGATAGCGTGATTGATAAATATTACAAAATAAGTATATATTACCTAAATAATAAAAAACTAAAATGGTTTTTTTCCAATGAGATAAAAAAAGTTCACAGTTTTGTAGAGAATAAAACGACAGGGAAAATGAACTGATTATAGGACTAAAATAAAAGTAATGATATATTTTATTAAAAAATAACCAATATATTTTCCCTTATTTACTATTTTAAGAAATAAAAATTGTTGAAAATTTTGGTACAAGTGATGATTATGGTTGGATGGAGTATTTTTCTGTACTATTTATTAGAGCTGACGTACAACATTCCTGGAACTGGTTTCAGGTGCAGTACAAGTCAGAACAGATACACAACGTAAGACACCAGTTGAATCATGTAATGCCCATTGCGATGTCAAAAAGAACATAAGAAGATCAGTCAAATACAGATCCTCCTTTTGAGGAATTTCCTTATCTGCAGCTATAGTATCTCTGCCTCAGTTTCTGCGAAACTGGTAATCCCCAAATGCCCTGTTTTCTTCCATTTTTTTTTGTTGATACAATAAATTTGTATATTGCTTGTATGTTGTGGATGATCGTAGCATGTTTGTTTTTGTTACATGAGCTTAATTTAAAGATTTCTCTTGAAATTTTCCTGTTGACCAACCTGTAGATATTTTTCCTTTATATTTGTTCTTGTGACCCATTTTTGAATATGATATTTTTCTTTTCTTGTGTGTAACAAAAAAGAAATGTTTGTGGAACATGCTTTCTTGCGAATAAATTTTCCATTTTGACTGCAAATTTTGAGACAAAACTGTCTAAAGGGCACTTTAACTTACACCAGAATGTTTCCGGAAGGTTGCTGTTTTTCAGGTTAAATTGAGAGATGGAGGCAAAACAAGAAATGGAATGGAATGAAGCTCAGAAGATTCCGCTAAGCGTGGATCTTTTAGTTGCCGCAAAAAGGCAGCTTCAGTTTCTTGCAGCTGTTGACAGGAACCGTCACCTCTATGATGGCCCTGCCCTTGAGAGAGCTATCTATAGGTGAACATTCCATGAAGTATTTCCTGCATTTGCTGCAGATAAAGTTTCGTGCTTAAATAGTTTCAAAGAACAATTGCTTGTTATTTTTACTTATTTATTTATTTCACTAAGCTTGAGTCAAGAATTCTATAAAGGGTATTAGGAATGAACCTTTAGAAGGGTGTATTCTGTTTGAAACATCCTCTTTCATCCTTTCGCATCGTTTCAACTGAACAACATTATTTTCTTCTGCTGATTTAATAACAATGAAAGTGTGTGTTCAGGTACAATGCTTGTTGGCTTCCCTTGCTTGCCAAGCATTCTGAGTCTCAGATTTTTGAAGGGCCCTTGGTAGTTCCTCTTGACTGTGAATGGGTCTGGCACTGTCACAGACTCAACCCGGTAGGCTTCAGACCAGGATATATATATTATTCCTGATTATTAACAATGCTGTTTAATTGGGTTGAGGTACTAGTAATAAAATTTGGTTCCAATTTATTACACAGGTGAGATACAAATCTGACTGTGAGGAGCTTTATGGACGAGTACTTGACAACTTTGGTGTTGTCTCTACTGTTGAAGGAGTTTGTGGCAGGAAAACTGAAGAAATCTGGAATAAACTGTATCCCGATGAACCCTACACTGCTGATTTGATTAATATTCTCCCAGGGGATATCTCTGAAAGGATTTCTAGGCTTGAAAAGTACACCAAGTATGATCTGATTTCAGCTGCTAAAAGGCAGAGTCCATTCTTTTACCAGGTAAAGGAAAGTTAAGTTTGTTCATAAGCTTGATATTCTAGCAGAATTACCAAGTCTTACCATGCCAGTTCTAGTCTGTCATTTGTCTCTGTCAAAGCCCTGATTAAAATGTTAACATGGTTTAGGCTGTGTTCACCTGACTCTTCTTCAATTTTATCAATTTGTGATTGACTGTGTTTTTCTTGCTAGCCAATACATGCATGTGGTTTCATAAGTACCTTGTTTTGAAAGATCTTAAGTTCATACAACTTTATTGAGACATTCTTAATTGGCAGCATCTCCAAATAACATTAATATCATGTGGTGATATATGAATGTAGCTTTCAGTTTTAGTAGCATTACAAACAGTTTTGAGAAATTAACTAACTACATACTAATTTTGCATCATCTCAAGGGATTCAATATCTGTTTTCTTTGTCATAGGTATCAAGACCCCACATGAAAAATGACCTCTTTATCAAGGAAGCTGTGGCCAGATACAGAGGGTTTCTATATCTTATCAAGAGAAACAAGGAAGAGGGTATAAAACGCTTTTGTGTTCCAACATATGATATTGACCTGATCTGGCACTCTCATCAGTTATATCCAGTTTCTTATTGTAAAGACCTCAATGAAGCACTTGGAAAAGTATTGGAACATGACGATACTGACTCAGACAGAACTAAAGGCAAGAAACTGGATATTGGTTTTTCTGGAACCACCAAACAGTGGGAAGTCACATTTGGTACTAGATATTGGAAAGCTGGAGCAATGTATAGGGGTAATGCACCATCTCCTATAGAAAATAACCCTCTTTCATCTAACAATACTTGCAAGAAGGTTGTTTCTTCGAATGAGTACCCACAAGAAATTTCACTACCAGATCGAAAAGTTATGGAGGTACTTTAAGATCTCCTCTTATGTGCCATATGTTACGTTTATGCATGTATTAACAATTCCGTGCAAATTTTTTTGAGTCGTGTATACGAATATGCAAATATAACTCCATGCCACATATCATGAAATGTTTGTATTACCAAGCCCTTTACTGGATCAATTTTATGTAAATGTTTCTGCCTAGAAATGCTTTTCGTCATATCACTGAGACAGCTTTTGTTTATATGAGATAACATTTGCAATTTCCTCGTACATTCAACCAGGTTTTCTTGGAGTTCGTGGGGATTAAAAACTTACCAGAAGAACAGGAAGGAGATATATTTGTTTTATTTTCCAAATCACAACCTGATGCATTCTTTGGTGCTAAAAGAAGACTGACTATTTTATCGCAATCTAGACAGAAACAGGTTGCATCTTTCCAGTGTGAACCTACGGGAGAGCTGCTTTTTGAACTCGCGTCCTATTCTTCCTCCAAATTATCTGTTGGAAAATCAACAAAGACAATGGCTTCAGCTTCTTTCTCTATAAAAGACTATTTTAACCCAGTTTCAAAACTCCATGTGGAGAAATGGTTTGAGTCGGTACCAAGTTCTGGTACTGTGAGCTCAAAGCCAATCTTGTTACGAGTAGCCATCTCATTTTCTGTCCCAGTTCCTGCCCCATATAAACTCAAAATGACTCTGTCTCCTGTTAGATCTCAACATGCTAATGGCTGGACACATGTCACTGATGAAAATGGAAACAGAATCATCCGCCTTCAAATGAGGTACATCTACCCTCTATGTTATACCAGATAACAATGGAAGCTCCTTGCCAAAATGTGTACTTCATTTTATTATGGTCGAGTTAACTGGTGTTAATTAGGTGATTGATGCGGGCTAGTTACTGCTTAAGTGATTTTCTTTGTGTCCTGAAAATATCAACTTGTTCTATCTGTATGTGAATACATTATGTTTGTCATACATGTTTTTGAATACACATTATCTAGTATTACTGGCTCTTGTAATGAAGTATTCTCAATTGATTAAGCAAATAATAATCTTCCCAATAACGAATTACATTTTAGGGAATTGGAGAATGCAAAGAACATAGGAAACCTCGGAAAGAAGGTTGTTGGCGTCATGAAGTCCGGCGAAACTCGCACTCTAGCTGAGTTTATTGAAAATGGGTGGTCTGTTTTGGAGAATCTGTGGTTCACCCACCTCCCACACAAGTGCAAAAACGATGGCCATCTCTTTGAGCTCACTGGTGCCAAGACGGTATGTATTTCCATTTTAAAATATATTGTCCTGCCAAGAGCTCTCTTGGATCTTGAATCTTGATTACTCATTTGATGTTTCACATATCCAGTAACAAGTACAACTTTCAATAGCATTGATGCACATAAGATTGCTAATGCGCATGCCTCAAATGAGACAAATTCAAAGTTATAATATTAAATTCATGTAACTTTTACAGTTGAAATTTTTTCCTGGAAGAAAGCTAGACTATGAGGTGGGACACCATGGAAAACGGGGAAGTGAAATGGACTTCTTGACAGCTATTGAATTCTCCATAGAAGAGCCTTATGGGAAAGCAGTGGCATTGCTTGACTTGAGATCTAAACATGTCACGGTACTCACTTTCTTGCTATTATATATGTTACACATTTTGTATAGAGAGACACTTTTGTTCTGCATTATTACTGAGTTTTGTTTTCTGCCTTTTCTGGTTGTTTTTGTAAAGGCAAAGGAAAAGTGGATGGTGCTGCCCGCAACCATTTTGGCTTTTATTGCTGCTGATGTAATGAAAAAGGAAGAATATAAAGGCGTCATTGCTAATGCTAACAGTAAAGATTTGAAGGTGAATGGTGTATACGAGGAAAATGAAAAGAAAGTCTGGAACGGAATGGGGCTGAGTCCTAATGTGTGCAGTGAAGATGATGGTATATCAAAGAACTCTGGACTCTCCAGTGGAGGCTGTGGCAGTGGCTGTGGAAGTGGTTGTGGGAATGCAGTGGGAAGTGCTGGCTGCGGTGGCTGTGGTGCTGGTTGTGGCGGAGGCTGTGGTGCTATCATTAGGAGTGGTGGTTGCGGCGGTTGTGGTGCTGGTTGTGGTGGTTGTGGCGGAGGTTGTGGAGCTATCATTAGGAGTGGTGGCTGCGGGGGTTGTGGTGCTGGTTGTGGTGGTTGTGGCGGAGGTTGTGGAGCTATCATTAGGAGTGGTGGTTGCGGGGGTTGTGGTGCTGGTTGTGGTGGTTGTGGTGGAGGATGTGGAAATATGATTAAGAGTGGTGGTTGTGGCGGTTGTGGTGGAGGCTGTGGAGGAGAGGTTGTGAACGAGGAGATAGAGTACGTGATCGAAGAAGCAGTTACTGCATGAAATTGACATGCATGATTATGCATGTTATCAATGTAATGTATATATGAACGTGTGTCTACGACCTCAGCTTTGCTTCTCTTCCATCAATGTCTTTGTTGGACAGAAAAGGTAGAAAAATAAGAAGGAGAAGGTCGAATGTGTAATAAATAATCAACTAAACATGATAATCACTCTCAACTACCTCTGAGTGTGTTCTTATGCTCCTATGTTTGTGCAAGCTCCTATAAGTAAGGATATAAAATATTATGATATGTGAAATAAATTCTACACGTGCCAAAGTTTTCTTCCTTCGTCATTTTATGGATTTTGATAGCCAAATTTGAAAGATGGAACTTTGAGCTGTGAATAAATTGATTGTATATATCGAATTATTCCTATTAAGAAACGGTATATTCAACATTCATCAACTTACTATACTTAGATTACTAAACATGATTCATGACATAACATTGTCCTTCTCCATATTTTAGTTGAGAGAACCATCTTGCATGTACATTTTAGAAATGATCTAGTAATATATGTTTTAATACTATTTTTTTAATAAATTAATGGAGTTTTGGATGATACTCTAGTAATATATGTTTTGGATGTTCTAGAAAGTTGGAAAGAAGTTTTATTTTCTAGTATGAAATGTGTGGACTGGGAGATCTTGATTTGGTTAGAAGAGGTGTTACTTGCTAAAATTGGTTCTTTAGAAATTGTTGTATGGTTTTTTGATAGAACATGTTTGGAGGAGAGACTTTGAGAGACTTTGGTTGAAGATCGGTTCTTCTTTATTCTGTCATGGTCTTTCAATCAATGAGTGGTTCTTGCAATTTTAGAGAGAACAAGATGACATGAGTGCTTGCATCCTAAGATATGCATAATTCAAAGTTTATAATGTCTTTTGTGAAGGAAACTATTAAAACTTAGCAGAAGTTTGCACATAAAAGATGGATTTGAATTTCAAAATATGGTACACAGAAGTCATGGATACATTTTGATTATCTTAATTAAATTTAAAAATGCAGAGGATGACATTCAATTTTTTTTTAGAAATAAGAAGTGGGGTTTGAAGTTATGTGCATAGGATGAGTTTCAATTTTTTTTTTTAAATTTGAAATTTTGTATACTATTACATAGAACACGATTTTTGTACAGAAAGTCATATTTGTCAAATACGACTTATCTCCCAAATGATAATTTTTTTAATCTGTTCCTTATGATAAAATTGGTTAAAATTTTGTTCCTTATGATAAAATTGGTTAAAATTACATCATTTTTTGAAAAAAACACCAATGTTTATGCAGATGTATAAATGTCAGTGTCAACTCTAAAATCAACCACACTAGAGAATACAATATGTGGTTATGGTTTTTGAAGGACACAAGATTTTGCCGGAGAGGCTGAAAAATATCCATACTCCAAAAATTATCCCTATGTTATAATTTAAAATTGATTAAGAAATTTTCATTGTTTGAAATTAAATTAAATTAAAGAATGGAAGAGTTAAAGAAAATCTTATAAATAAAAGTTTCTTCATGAGAAGTCCTTTTACAACCAGGATCTCATTTGAAAAATGGATGAGCAGTTTCTTTGTCATTTTAGTTTCCTTAGTTTATTTGTTTCATAAGACCTAATTATCCTGAGTTCAAGTCAATTATTCCATGTAGATTTGATTGTCATGGATGCATTAACGTTAACTAATCCTAGAAACATGTCTATTTTCTCATATTAGCTAAAAACAACAATAGTTAAAAAAAATATACAATCTGGTAGAATAAGTTAAAAAATTATTAACTTACATTAATTTCATAATTTATGCATAAAAATCATCAATAATAGGACATGAAGAGGGTAGGTAAATTACACCTTGCAGAAAGAAAAAAAATTGTTGCAGAAAACTATAGGGTCACACTCAGCTTTTGATAAAGTCACATTGGCTGTATGCCAAAGTTACTAATTTCCACACTCCAAATTCAAAATGATTAGACCTAAGACAAATGGGGAACCCGTGATGGACCAACCCAATTGAATGCACAACAATTTTTTTCTTTGTAATTGCACAAGAATAGTTTGGTTTCTAATTTCGACATTGCAGATCAAATCACTGAAGAACCAATAATCTTCAGTAAGAGAGGATAAACCACACACACACCAAACACAACAGTGACCAAGTTGGAAAATACACGATACTCATATCAAGTAAAAATATACAGTACATACATATACTATGCTAACTAATAAAGCCTGATAGTGCATGCATATTTTTGTAGCTTCTTTATTTAATTTTTCCATTTGTAGTAATCAAACTTTGATGCTGTCAACTGATAAATATGATCGAAGGGTCACAGCAGCACTCGTCTATGAGGCAGCAACAACACAGAGCTGCAAGACTGAAGCAAGAACAAAAAAAGTTTTTTTTTTTTCTTTTTTTTATTCCTGATGCTAATGAAAAGCGAGAAAGAAGAATAAAAGTAATAAAGGAAAAAGTGTGAACAGAACTAACCATCCTTCAAGGAATCCAGTTTGTCTTCTGGGTGGTGGAGCAGCATAATATTGCGGTGGTGCCATCACCGGAGGACCTTGATAGTACCCTGCCATCAAAAGTTTCCCATAAAGTAAAAAACAAAATAAAATTGATGCAGAATGAAAGAACACAGAACCAAATCTGAAAAAAAAAAATGAAATTTTTAAATTCAGAGGATGAAACTTGTTATGAGTACAATCATGGTGCAGTTGTTTTCCAAACTGCAGGGGATCCATTTCGATGAAACTAAGAATAATGAACTTAAAGGTTTTGCTTGATTCTGTGGGCATAAACAAAAGAGAAAAAAGAATAGAAATTTACCTTGTCCTTGAGCAGGGTAGGGATATGCATACTTGGGGTCACTCATTTATGGCAAAAAGTTGAGAGCTTTGTTGCAGAAATGTAACACAAGCAGAGAAGACGCAGAAGAAAGTTCCTGTGTTATGTATGTTTTCTTCACGCGCAAAATCTACTCTCTACTTACCATTTTATTCCTTTTTTTTTTTTGCCTTCCCTTGTCACCTTTAGAAATATATTATTTTTAATTTTTAAAAACATTATTTTCTCATCTTTCTTCACCTTCACCGATAGGGAAACCTATTTTTGTAATGAAAAGGATGTCCAAAAGAACAAAAGCAACTTTTCATACCAAGTTCTCCCAGAACCTACCCTGTTCAAAACTCATCTCCTTCATTAGACTTACGCCAACAATTTTATTTTAATAGCTTTACGTTATAAAATTAAACCCGCGTGTTTTGAAGACAGAGACTACATTATATTTCACTTTTTTAACTTACCAAAATTTGTTTTAACTAGTATTTAAAATCTCTGATTAATAATAAAAATATTTTTATGTTAAAAAAATAGTGGAGAATAAAAATTATGACATAATAAAGAAATATATAGTATAGTTTTTATTAGTTAATGATAAAAAAACAACTTTATGAAAAGAATGAATTTTTTAGTATGTTTAATAAGACTTTCTAAACACTAGTTAAGGAATGAAAAAGAAATTGAATATTTTATTTGGAGTTATATTAAGAATTAGCATTATTAAGTTGTTAATAAAAATCAATTTTTTATCAATTCTCTTCTAAATGCAAATTTTGTATGTCAGTAAGTATATATTATCCTTATTCCTTATCTGGTTCATTTGATGAGGATCAGGTATTGATAGGGTTGAGAGGTGTTTCCCGTTGCTTCTAGAAGATTGAAGATTTCGTTGATCAATGTTCATGCTTATCTTCGCCCTTTATGCTGGAACAACTAACATTTATTTTTATTTTGAAACACAATACTTGTTATTTTAAACCAGAGATTATCCGTAAAATGAATATGACATTATTTCTTACTTATACCGTATACTCCTATTTCTACAGTTAAGAAAATAACACATAAAAGAAATGGTGGGGGTAATATTATTTTATTTTGTTGGAAAGCTGAAAAGAAATAATATAATGAAGATATTGATTATATTCTTTAATTTTAGTTGTTTAATAATAGGAGGGTGTTGTTTGTTTACTCCCCAGAAAGAACCTAATTCTGCAGACGTTGGTAGTAGTTGTTTAGGTGTTATTGTGCGAATGCATTTTGTCAAAAGAAAGAATAGTCTTATCTGTTCATGTGTTTTACTTTCGGCCACATTGCAAATTTCAAATTCCTTTCAAAGTGGGGATGCATATACATTCTCATTATTCCTTTCTAAAGTACACAAATATAGAAAATCTTAAAAAAAAAAAAAGTGTTGTATCATTTAGTTCAAATTTTCTTTATCTGAAATCTTCGAAGAGATAAGTAGTGGTTAGAAGAGAGGTGTTTGAGTAGAAAGAGAGATTGGAGGTAGATGCAAATGCTCTGCAAACAAATATTTAAAGCACATTAAGAGGATATATGTTTTGTCTGACTTTATTATGGAGTCTAATTTATTGACTTTTGAATAATTAGTTTTAAATTTTAAATCCTAAACTCTAAAAAATTTATTCTGAAAAAATTATGTTAGAATGAATGATTTTATTAATTTTATTGTGAAGAAGTTAATTAAAATGGCATAATTTATGTTTGTGCATTTTAAACTAAAATTGTGTTTGTGTTAAGATAACACGATTTTAATTCAATTTTAGTAAAAGTTATGTTAAAATAACAAGATTTCAATTTAATATATACTAAATTAAAATACTATCATATTAAATATTTTTAATAAAATTATGTCACATTTTTACAAATTTTTGAGAATAAAATCGTATTACCTTAGTACAACTTATATATATGTTAACGGTACTTAATCTAAAATATTGAAATAATAAATTTATAGATATTTATTATTTTTATATAATGTCCAACTTTTATCTTTACTTAGACTCACGTATTATTAACACAAAAAATTCTAAACTAAAACATAGGAGTACATATTATGTAATTTAAAATATACATGTTAATTTTCTCATTTATTATTATTTTTTTCCGTCACCGGTTTTGGTAAATATATATTAAGTTTTCCCGGAAACAAAAATGACTGGTCACGTTTTTGCTGTGTAAATTTTGGTGGTTGGAAAGAATATGTGAGAAAAATTCATTAAAGCAAGTGAAAAGGAGAGTTGAATTTTCAATTGGTGAGATCATGAAATGGTGTTTTTGAAGAAGTTTGATGATGAGTGACAGCTTTGGAAACTTCCAAATAACATATGACGATGAGATAGGTATTGACCTATTGGAGTAGTTGGTAATTATTTAGTTATCTTTAAATTGTTTTTTAAGTTAGATTAACAGTGTAAAAAAAAGTTAATTAAAACCTTAAAACTTATACTAATAATAAACCCTTTAGATATTCATAGTGTTGGAGTGACCAACTCCTCAAAATCAAATTGCGTATTTATAATTCCTTTTAGGCTTTCCGAATTGATTACTTTGTTAACAAGTAATTACCAGCCACAATTATTTATTAGGTTGACAAATAAATAAGCATGAGATGAGGGTTCGTGTATTTAATTAAATATGATGCTAAGCAAAGGTCCAATCACTTCTTCTCAAGGTTGTATCTGTACAATGAGAAAGGATTAATTATCTTTTTATTAATTTTAAGATCAACAAACTTTATTAAGAACCATGTAAAAAAATTATTCATTTTTTTCCTCTATAAAATTTAAAATTACTATTTTTAGTTTTTATAAAATTTGTGAATTTTTTTAATAATAATTTCTATAAAATATATCTCAAAAATTCCAAATCACTACTTTTAGTTTATAATATTAACTTCATGATGAGTAAATATCATCTATCTTACTAATCTTAGAAATTGAATATATCACAAACTGATATTATCTCACAATTTTAATTTGTCTCAATTGGAATAATGAGTTAATAAATCATCTAAACTAGATAAAAATAAAATAAAAATATCAATTTTCAAGGATGAAGAATAAAGAATACGGAAACTAAAATTAATAAAAAATTACTTATTGTATAGAGAGTAAAAACATATTCAAGTCATAATTCAAATTAAAGTTTTATTATAAATAACATGATCATATAAAAAAATTTATGTGTTAATCTTAAATTATTAAATGATCGGAATTTTTGTATAGCTTTTAAATATGTATTTTAAAATTCAACAAGTGTTTCTCTAAGGAGCTCTGAAAGGATTATCGGAAGCATGAAAATATGATTGGGTTTGGAATCGTATTCATGGTTGATAATATAATATCTGCTAAATTCCACAATAATAAATAAATGCGAAGAAATTCTCCACCAAGTTGCTTTTATTATATAATTGGATTTAAATATGACGGATTGAAATCATTCAATTATTCCAGAAAAAAAAATTCTAGTTGAATCATAATTGAATATTGTTAACTAAAAACGTGATAATACCCTAAAAGTTTTGGCATGCAAATGAGAAACTATCGTAATTTAGATAGGAAGTGTTGCAGAAAATTTGTTTATGTTATTAAACCAAAAATAATTATTACCATTTGTTATCAAAATTCAATTGCCATTTGTTATCTAAATTCAATTGTTAATTTTTGAAATTTTGTTATGTCAAAGATGATTTGCACCTTTATTGGTTTTTCTTTGAATATAGGCCCAAATGAACGAGAAATATTCTTCCACCACATACGTTAATTATTTCCTGCACCTCATCAATCTCTTCTCCCATCACAATTGTTGAGTCTCATATCAACGAGATAATTTCAAATATATAAGTAGTGCATATCTTACTTTATCTTACTTTATAAGTTAATTTTATAAAATTAAATTAAATTTAAAATTTATTTTTTAATATAATACAAGAGTCATTATTTAAAGTCTATTATAACAAAATTTATATCTTAAGATAGTATTAGAATCATGATTTAAAAAGCATAGTTGAGACTGTGTTTACAAGAATAAATTCCGGAATTGATGGGGTGCGGGAAGAAAAATAAAGGGGTGAGGAAGTAACTGCCCATACATACTCTGAACCTTGTTACGTCCTTTCACATTCTACCATTCTTCACGCCACTAATAGTTATTCAACTGCTACACACGAAGGGTTTTAACATATTCATTGGTCATTTTCCCTTTATGTTAAACACGTCCTGCAGGAAAACAAAAACTAATCTATAAACTCCTTTATAACTGGAACCAGCGAACAACGATCATGACCAATGAACATAATTTTCTCTGTTCCCATTTTTACCTAAACAAATTCATGAGCAAAAGGCTTGGATTCTCGACGAACATCATTTGAATTTTATCATTCTCGACGAACATCATTTGAATTTTATCATATCGGCTTATTCAGTAAGTTACACATTTAGCATTTTACAAGCAATCAATAAATTTGAATTGAAACAATGTGCTCCACATCGCCTACACTCAAAGTGTGGGAGCCCATTGGCAAAATCCTTCTTCCTTGCTCATCTGCAAAGCTCAAGTGCTCACAAGGATGCACCAAAATGCTTGTGTCAGCAGATTTGTTAGCAACAGTATGCAGACTGCTGAACCCAACCAACTGGGTTTCTGGAGAACCATCTACAACTCTCGGCCCTTTAGAGAACAACATCACAACATGACTTCCATCCAAATCACCAAGGTTGGTCACAGAAATATGCACTGAGAAACTCAATGAATTGCAATTTTGCAACTTATTAATTGGAACATAATCAGCTCCATAAACTTCTTTCCCTGCCTGATATAATCTTTTTCTAGAACCATCTTTGATTATTCTTGACAGACTAATTTTACTTGGGGCTGATAAGAAATTGTAAGAAAAATGACTGTAGCTTAAACCATGGCCAAATCCGTATACTCTACTTCCAGTATAAAACCGGTAGGTTCTTCCTGGGTAACCACGTGAAGGATCAGCTCGCATGTTCATGTCATTCATGGGAACATTAGTAAATGCCTCAGGGTACCAAGTCAATGGTAGTCTTCCCACTGCATTACAAAAAGGACTTGGATATTTAAAACTCTTCTGGTGAGAAGAAAAATCATTTAACAGCAGTTAGCTTAAAATAGTAACTGTGACTATTGGAGTGCAAAGAGCTTTATCTAATTTCAAATGTTCAAAATGGATGAAAACATGAAAACACCCTTGTCTAACAGCATATTCATTTATAACTTACAAGTATACATACCTGGATTAAACTCTCCAAAGATTATTTCAGCTAGGGCTTTTCCGCCAGCTTCACCAGGGTACCCAACCCAAAGAATACTTCCAATTTTTTCATTTTTTTCAGCAAAAGAGACATCAAGAGGTCCTCCACCAATAAGAACTAGAATGGCTGGATTTTTACTGGCATCAGCTACAGAGGATACAAGGTCCATCTGTTTACCAGGCAAGAGAAGACTAACTCGATCATGATCCTCTGTCTCTTGCGTTGCATCAAGTCCGACAACTATAACAACAAAATCAGCTTGTTTTGCAGTGTCAAGAGCCTCACCGAAACCATCATCAGACTCGCACGATACATCATGGCAACCAAAAGAAAATGATATCCTCTCTGCAAACTCTTCAAGTCCTCCGTATAAGCTTGTTAAGGAGCAAGGAATTCCTACATTGTTAGGTGCAAAATCATGCAGTTCAGTATCAGGGATTTGACGGGTCTTATAAGATAAAGAAACATTTAGAGTAATGATGGACTAAAAATTATAAAACACACAAGTAGTAAATTGCTAAAACGACAATTATTTCAGAATATGGGAAAATTACTACATTCCAATATGAAAATAATACCTGAGTAGCCACCACCTAGTTTGGTTGTAGTTGCCAATGGACCAATGACAGCCAAGGAGGCACCAATATCCCTATTCAAGGGAAGAAACTTCTTGTCATTCTTCAGCAGTACAATTCCCTGCCTTGCAGCTTCAAGCGCCAGTGTTTTGTGTTCTGGGTTACAAACATCCTTTGATCCCAATTTTCCAAATTGGCCTTTTAGAGGGTCTCCATCAAACAGTCCAAGGCGCAGTTGAACAGAAAAAAGGTTAAGAAGAGCTCTATCTATATCTTCCTCTTTAATTTTACCTTGTTCAATAGCATATTCTGTATTTCTAAGCATAAACGTTCCACAATCAATATCCAAACCTGATGAATTGAGAAAGGATCAGAAACTGTTGAGTTCGAACAATGTTGCTGCAACAAATTCAATGAAAGATGCATTTAAACAGATAAACGAAAGCACCTGCTTTGAGAACATCAGCGACAGCATCCTCACTGGAATTAGCGTATTTCTGATACTCATAAACCGTGGCCACAGCATCACAGTCTGAGGTGATGTACCTATAAACAAAAGTCAAAACCACCAATCCTGATAATCAACAAAAGATTCGTATCTTTTTGTTTTTCATCATAATTTTTCACAATGATACAAATTCATAGACCCAATATCCATACCCTTTGAACCCCCACTTGTCTCTAGCCAGTCCCAAGAGTTCCTCACTTGCACAAGCAGGAACACCGTTCACCTCATTGTAGGAACACATCAAGCAGCTAGCTTTACCTTGCTGGATACAACCACGAAACGGTGGCTGATATGTATCTTCCAAATCCTGTTCTGATACCTACAATCACAAAACTAATTGATGAAGGCTAACCAACACATTACAAATCCAAACAATACTAACAACAAAAGCCTTGCAAAAAACACAATTCTATGAATTGTTAATGTAAATATTTTTACATTATCAACCAACCACATATAATTCTAACTTATAATCAAATATTATAAAAATCAATGAATTTACATGGTCAGTTTAGAAAACCCTTAGATGATGGTCTAAAATTCTACCATGTCTGGTCCATTCAAGTGGGTATTCTCTGGTTTCCTAGCATGACTGAGGGCCAGTACCGTAACTCCATGGACTGTTACTCCATCGTGACAGTACGCCAGTATGCTTGTGCTATCCGCTTAACGATATTTAACCTGGTTGCCTAAGAACTAGACAGTACAAGAATCATTTCGTCACAAAAGGCTAGCACAAATCTTGGACGTAACAATAATCTTTAAGTCTTGACCAGTAGAGGATAATGATGCTAAGGTGTGTCTGAGCTCTAGATAGGCTAGTAGCTCGGGAGGTACATTATTATCAATGGCCATTTGTGATTGTATGACTAAGTGCATTGTATTCAAATTCCAATTCTAAGCTCTCATACACTACCTTCCTACTCGTTCTAGCCAAAGATATTCAGAGATTTTAAGCTAGAAGCATATAACGTGTGTCCTTCACGGTCATGGTGTAAAGGTCTATTTATAGACCCAAAACAATTAATATTCAGTCCTTTTAAGAGAATCGGGCCCTGAGTCTTAAGATAACAACCTTTGTGAAGATAGTTTCACAAAGGTTGATGTGTTTTCTAGGAAAGTTGAGATGGCCAACTACCACATTCGAGTGAAGTCCGATTAGTTCATCTAAGACATCATGCAATGACTGAGTTGAAGAGAGTCCTGAGCGTATACTACTGATTCTGAAGATATTAAGTACATATCCATTTACTTGTTTATTTGTTTAGGACTACTATTCATTTCTGCGTATAAAGAAGAAATCAATCATCAGAAAATATGATCACTAAGAGAACTCACCACAGCATTGAAGTTATACCTCGAGAACTGCTTCCACATGTCCAAATCATAAGCAGTGAAATGTTTGCAACACGCAGACACCATAAGTTTATCATCATCATCATCGCCAACAGCATCTTGGATTCCGCGAATCCCCTGAAGGCCTCGGACATACTCAACAGCATAGGCAGAAGCGAGCATGGGATCTTCCCCGGGAGTCTCCTGGCCGCGGCCCCACCTGGGGTCTCTGAAGATGTTGATGTTGGGGGCCCAGAAGGTGAGACCGGCCTGGCCCACATTGAACATGGCGCGGGCCTCGCGGGCGATGGCGGCGGCGGTGCGGAACCAGAGGGAGCGGTTGAAGGAGGCGGCTGAGAGGATGACTTGGGGGAAGTTGGTGGCGGAGGGGATGGTGCCGTTGAAGGAGACTCCGGGGCCATTGATCGCAAGGCCGTGGAGAGACTCGGACCACCACTGGTAGGCGGGGATGCCGAGGCGGGGAATGGAAGAGGCGTTGTTGGAGAGAAGGAGGATCTTCTCCGGGAGAGTGAGGAGAGAAACGATGGATCGCGCTCGAGCGAGAGTGGGAAGGGAAGCGTCGCAGAAAGGGTAAGAGTGGTGGGGGAATTTGCAAGCGTAGTCGGTGCTTCTTACGGTGGCTATTTCAGAGACAAGGAACAACATCAGAAGCAACATCACCGTGGAACTCCATGCCCATTGCTTCCTCATCTCACTCTTTCTTTCTTCGAAACACTCACTCACTCTGTTATGTTTTCTTAGTTAATATACCAGATACTGTCAAAACAGTTTTCTATTTGCGTTGACGAGTATTAAATTAAGCAATAAATCTTTTCACGGTTTTGATTATATTTGGTAATGTTCATTTACTATTTTCGTAAATGCAATCAAGTGTTGAAAAGTTTTTGTGACATGTAACTCTTTATGTTCTTCCTCTTCAACTAACACTTCCAACAACTTCATCTAAAATATAGAGATTATTGCATAAAGAACTTTTTTAAGTAAAAGAAAAAATATACAAGAAAGAAGAAAAATGCCCCATTAAGAGTATGTATGGAAAAAAGCAAGTATAGATTTACTAAAATTGAAGTTGGATTTAGTTAAACATCACTTACTAATATAGAGTTGCAAACTTGTGTCAGAGAGGCTTTTATCCATTTATGCACCAAGTTATTTAGCTGTTTACGTGTCTTATATTCCTAAAAGTAGACTTTGCGTGTTTTCTTTTTAACTTCTGTTTTTTTCTTAAATGGGAATTGTATATGACAATTTGTTGAAAAATGTAAACGGTTAGCGTTTAAACTTTTTAAATTACATTTAAAAGTTTTTGCATTCTCATTTTACATTAATCAATTTGAAAACATTTTTGACATGATTTTCAAATAGCAGGCTTTTGTTTCGTGCACCCTCGTGTTTTCTTCTTCTTGCACCCCAGCATGCTTGAGGAAACGACATTTGTATCCTTCATACTCCCTATACCAGCGGCACCCCTTCACTTCCATTGAGAGCCACCGTCAACCACCGCCAAAACTACTGTTAGAACGACATTGTCCTCCATCACTATGAGCTATCCAAAGTAAACACCGTTGTTGCCTCCAAGAGCGGTAGCAATGCCCGAAATGGAATTTGTGTTCAAAGGATAGGATTCAAAATAGATATTAAGAGAGGAAAAAGTGAAGCATTCAGAGTCCACAAAGCCAAATGGATCAAATTTTAGATTCTAAAATGGGGTTTCTTCTTACACCTCCAAAGAGTTCTACTGCACCTCCAAACAAATTTAAATTTTCTATAGTACCCCTCTGAGTCTTTTGATTTTTAAGCGGTAAAATTCTCTCATATTTTGAAATTCGGTAAAATCCTTAACCGACTTTCGAAATCCGGTAAAATCCTTAACCAGCTTTCGAAATCTGGTGAATAATGTCAACCGGCATTTGAAGTCCGGTTAAGTGATTTAACGGAATTCGAAATCCATTTTCTTTGTATACCGACATTCGAAATCCGGTTAAGTCCATTTATTTTTTTTAATTTATTTTGCATATAAGATTTATTTTCAATTACATTAATATTATTAAGTTGTTGTTTTATTATAATATATTTTATTAATATTTATTATTTTTTTAGTTCTGAACTTGAGTTTTTATTTATTTATCTTTATTATTTTTGTTTTAATTTGTTACTTTTTTTATTCATTTTATTG